>ULTN01012680.1_pt1 | contig 10590 bp, 8 predicted proteins | sample 1957681 | NCBI WGS metagenome assembly ULTN01 (sample SAMEA4835736, study PRJEB28245) | human gut metagenome | biome: gut microbiome; material: fecal sample | place: Denmark | collected 2008
GTCACAAGTTCACGTTCCTTCCACGGGTGCCGGTACAGAATATCCGGATAGAACGTTTTCCCGGTTGCCTGCTCCGTGATCTTGTGACACACGTACAGGTCTCCGATCTGTGCGGCGTGTGCCGCCCCGTATCCGCTGTCCATATCCCGGTCTGCCGGTTCACAGCCACCTGCCGCGCCTTCTGCCGCCGCGCAGCAGCTGTCCATGCCCCGGTCTGCCGGTTTACAGCAGCCTGCCGCGCAGCAGCCGATATTGATGAGAAAGTCTGCCGCATCTGCTCCATCCCGCGCACAGACTGCCGCGGTCGCAGCAGCCGCAGCAATCTCCCCCACACCGGTCACAACCAGCCGGATGCCTGCGCTCTCATTGTCAAACACCTCAAACGGCGCATACGCCGTGTTCTTTTTTAATTCCAGTTCCCGGATGAGTCCGTGTGCCTCCTGATAAAGCGCCATTACCACATAAATCATCGTCTGTCTCTAGCCTTTCCAATACGCCCGGATGGCATCTTCCACAAGATTCTCTCCGATCACAATCAGAACGTCCTGCCCGTTTGCAATCGGCTTTCGCGTGATCTCCTGCTGTGTTGCATTGATCTCCAGCCATGTGCCATCCGGATTCTGCAAAAATCCCTTCACACGGAAAATATGTCCGCACGCCGGATCTTTCAACATCTTCTTCACCGCCGCCGTAACCGCATCTCCGTCCAGATGCATATCCAGAAAATACAACGACTCAAACGCCTGTCCCTTCGCAAAGTCCGGCTTCTCATAGCTTGCGATATAATAACCGCAGGAGAGAATCGCGGCAAACTCCTGATCTGGGAGCGGTTCTGCGCCCTCGCACAAAATTTTCTGATCCGCCCGCTGCTTGCAGCCGAGCGCTGTAAGCGACCGCTTCAGATGCGCGATTGTATTCCGCCGCTGCTCCTCTGTCGCCGTGTCGCGCTTGCTTAAAATCATACAGCCGGCATTTGCCGCCTGCGACGCCAGCAGGTACTCCGCCTCCGGTGAAAGTGTGTCCTCCAGACGCGCGTCCACCACAGCAATCACATTGCCGATCTCGTACCACTGATCCAGCGGCTCCTCATGCAGCACGTCAAAGAACTCGTCCATGTCGTAGATTCCCGACGGCTCCACGAGCACGCGGTCATACCCGCACATTCCCATGGCGATCAGCTTGGTGCGGAACCTTCTGCGGTGCGTCTCAGGATCGCAGCCGCCGGAGATCATCTCCAATTCGCACTGCTCCCCCTCTAACTCCTGCAGCAGCATCATATCGACATTGACCGCACCGAAATCATTTTCCAGGATTCCGATATTCTGCCCCTGCTCCATCAGGCGTTTCGCATATTTTTTCAAAAACGTCGTCTTCCCAGATCCGAGGAAACCCGTGATCAGATCAATTTTTACCATGGCAGTCCTCCCTATGCATCCGATCTGGAATATGCATTCTTCATCTGGCCGCTAAGTTCATATAAAACCTTGTCCAGGGTATCTGCCGTCTCCTTCTGCAGCATCTTCGCAATACTGCGGTTTGCCTCCTCGCGAAGTCTTCTGCGCATCACGGCATCCGTCTCCTTAGCGAGGAGCGCGTCGTAGTGATGGATCAGCTCGTGTCCCTTCGCCATCACATGCTCCTGATAGCGCTCGATATGGAACACCGAGCTCCGGTAGGATGCGTCTGCCATCGCCGCAATCAGCCGGCTCGACCAGTAAAAGTTCTCCGTGGACACCTCGCCTGTCGTGTTCGCCAGATATTCCGGTGTCTCCTCCACATCGGCATAGAACGGCACCAACACGTTAAATGCGTTCGACGCAAATGCCAGCCATTCAATCACGCCGTTCTCCTGCTCCATCTGCGGGCGCATCTGGATCACTGCGAGAAAATCGTTCCGGTTGATGCCGATCGAGCGGTATGCACCGCGCAGGGACTTATCCCCGTAAGCGGCATACGGATCATACGGCGTTCCCTGGAAATGGGAGGACAAGACGTATTTGACGTCCTCCACCGTCACCTTTTTCTCCGGCACCATGCACCACGGAAGATCATCCGAAACCGGTGTGAAATCCGCATGCGGTCCGTCCCACACCTTCGTGTGCGGATTCAGATAGCGCTCCATGAACCACGCACGCGGCGTGTTGTATACATGATCCGCATCGTCATGGCTGCCGAACGCGTCGCGCGGATGAAACTCGCCATCCTGTGAGAGATCCAGATGATACGTCTTTACGAATTCTTCCAGATCCGCCGAGCACATATATTCCTTCTGCTCCCCGAGGGCATCGGAAAAATCAAACCGGTCGATTCCAAGCTGGTTCGGCATGACCACATAGACATCATCCGGCACTCTGCGCGCCATCCAGTGATGTCCGCCGATTGTCTCCAGCCACCAGATCTCATCCTGATCCTGAAATGCAATGCCGTTCATCTCATAGGTGCCGTACTGCTCCAGCAGGCTTCCCAGACGTCTGACACCCTCTCTGGCGCTGCGGATATACGGAAGTACAAGACACACAAGATCTTCCTCGCCGATCCCTCCACATATCTCCGGCTGACCATCCTCTGCCTTCTGGTATACCACCAGCGGATCTACGCCGAGCACGCGCGGATTCGAGGTGATCGTCTCCGTCGCCGTCATGGCAACATGCGCCTCATTCACGCCGCTTGCCGCCCAGATACCTTTCCCGTCGACCGCATTCGGCACCGCCGTGTAGCGCATCGGCTGCTCCGGCAGCTCGATCTTCACATGTGAAATCACAGACTCGTAGTGTCGCGGCTGCTCCTGGGGCTGCACGACCACAAATTTCTTCGGTGTAAAATGTCCCGAACCCGAATCGTCGTTGCGCGCAATCATCGTTGATCCATCATATGATGCTTTTTTTCCCACTAAAATCGTTGTACAAGCCATTGTCCATTCCTCCTTGGTATGTCTATCTGATTTTCCTGCCTCTTCGCCGGAAGCAGAAATTCCTGAAAGCATATTCCACATTGCATAAGAATCATAGCACTTTTCGCTTGTCTTCTACAAGTCCCATCTAGGAACCGGACGGAATCCGCACGAGAATCCGCTCCCCGCCGCGCTCCGCCATGGCAAGCACCGGCACGTGCTTTTTCCGGAGCAGATGCACCACCGGATATGCCGCAAATACATCCCCCTCGACGTAAACGGCCTCCGGCCGGCACTGCAGGATCTGTTTCACATAATCCTTGTTCCGAAGCTTCCAGTCTGCTTTTTCCATCGCCACTTCACCGTAACTGCCGTCCTGTTCCAGTTCCGGCAGCTCTGGCAGCGGCATGTGATAGATCTGCGCTTCCGCCATCCCCGGCAGTTCTCTTAAAAGTTCATCCGCTGTCTCTCCGCCGCCCACGTTTACAAGCGCCTTCTCCTCCTTAAAGCTGTCCAGACTGATCCGGCATGCCTCCACTGCATCGGAAAGTTCCCCGACCGTCATGAGAAAACCGCCCTTATGGCAGAAAACGGCGCTCTCTAAACCTGATGCCTCCGCCAGTTCTTCCTTTTCCAGTCCGAGCCAGCATTCCGGGAAGCTGCACTTATAATGGAGAGAATACTCCCGCTTCTGCGGCTGGATACAGTATCCGCCCCGGTTCGACGGGAAAATCACAAACGCAATCCCGGTCTCCGACAGGCGTTTCTGGCACGGGATAAAATAGGGCAATATCAGAATCGCGGCATCGCGCTCCGCCGTCTCCCCGGACACTACGGCACGCTCATGCGCCGCCAGCACTTCCTCGATCTGACGGTCGGCGCGCTCATTTCCGCGATAGCGCTCGAATTTATTTTCAAGAATCATGCCCGCCACGCTGACCGCCTGAAAAAAGGCGGCGTCGCTTCCGCCCTGCGCATCCCATGCCGGGTTAAAATTGCCAATGAGCGTCGCCAGCTCGTTTTTCTCCCCGGTGTTGTCGTTATTATCCAACGGCTGTACAAACGCCTCGTCAAATTCCGCCGCCAGCTCCTCCCCGAGGATTGCTCCCCCGAGTTCCTCCCACAGCAGTCCGAACGCCGCATAGGGCACACCGTTCTCCCGCACCCGGCTGTCTTTCTGATGATGGTCGTACCGTCCTCTTCCGATGTCAAACACGATCCCGGCAAAATTCTCCGGCACCCTGTTGCCGCGCGTAATTACAATCTCCGGATTCAGGTAAAGCAGCAGCGCCGCGGAAAACACATCGTCTGCATGAAATTTCCCTCCGTGTGTAAACGCCGCCGCGTCTTTTCTCTGAATCTGTTCCAGTAAGTCTTCCGTCATTCTTTTTCTCCCTCATTTGCTTCTTCCATCACAACACTCGCCTCCGGCGCGCTGCCCGCCTCCACATAATCGAACCGGAGCACCGCCTGCTGCCAGTTCACACTGACTCTGGCGCTTTTTTCTCGCTCCCTGCCGGCCGCGGAAATCTGTTCTAACAGTTCCCCCAAGACCTCCCTGGTGAGATACCCGCCCCTCCAGTGAAAGGTAAACGTTTTTCCTTTTTTTGCTGTCTGAAGCGCACGTTTATAGACATCCTCCACCTTCGTGAAGGAAAGCTTTTTCTCCCGATAATAAAAATGCTGTGCATCCGTACATTCCGGCGCAGGCGCGATCAGGGGCTGATGATCCCGGAATACGCTCTTGTCGCAGAGATTGAAATAATCGTACCGGATCTGTGCTCCCGCACCGAGCGTGTTGTCAAATGTGGCATCCAGATGATAATACTGCCCGCCGATTTTTACAATGTTCCACGTATGGCGGTATTTGATCCCCTTCTCTGGGCAGTTTCCGCACAGAGCAATCACGCACCAAACGCCAAGCGCATCACAAAGCACCTTTACTGACTTTGCGATTCCCTCACAGACGCCCACACCCTGTCCGAGAGGACCTATGATCTCATGGGAATACGGCTTTTTCAGCTTATCGTAGTGCACGTTTTCGCAGATAAAGTCATGGACGTATTTTTCTTTCTCCCACTCGGAGAGATTCTGCGCCGCGCGCGCCAGTTTTTCCACCCGCGCCTTCATCGCCTTCTGGTGCTCTCTGATCCTGCTTTTTTCAAAGAGGTATTCCGGCAGGAACACAAGGTTCGCCGACTCCGGATAATACCGGTACTTGTAGCCGGTCGCCCAGAAAATCTCCGGATGATCCAGCCGCAGCAGGAAAAATACCTGATAGAGATCCTCCGCCTCAAGGCGCGGCATCGGAATGGCATCCTCCAACGCCAATAGTCCCTGCAGCATCGCATGATATGCCGCCTGCTTTGTTTTGTCCATTTTGCTGTAATAATATGCTTCCATCGTTGTCTCCGTGTAGTTATATGAGCTGGACTATGAGCTGGGGTTCCTGTCGGATTCCGGGATTGGGCTTTTGCCTCGATCCGGCAGAGTTCCGACAGATGACCTGTCACTTTCCACTGGGTTTCCTGGCTGATTGAGGAATCAGGCTTCCTGTCCGGCGAGCGCCTGACTTCTCCGGTGCACTCTCCGTCTCACAAAGTAAAAACAGATTACCTGCAGGACAATCGTGATAATCCACGACGCTGGATAAGATATAAACAGAATCGCCAGTGATCTGTGGTATGGAAAAATGCCAAAAATCCACACCACTCTCGTACCAACCGTTCCGATGACCGACAACACCATCGGCACCGCGGAATATCCCATGCCGCGCAGCGCCCCCGGGAACAAATCCATCCAGCCGCAAAGAAAATAGGTGATCGTCGTGTATGCAAGGATCTCCATACCGCACGCAATTACCTCGGCATCCTCCGTGTAGATCTGTAAAATTTCCGGTCCGAACCCATAGCAGATGCATCCCAAAACCACAGCGACCACGACCGATAAGATCATGCAGTCTGCCAGCACACGATCCATGCGCTTTAATTTTCCAACGCCGTAATTCTGGCTGGTAAAGCTCATGCACGCCTGTGTGATGGAGTTCACCGAGACATACAAGAAGCCGAGCAGATTGTTTGCCGCCGTGTAGCCTGCCATCGCCGTCGATCCGAACGAATTGACCGAGGACTGCAGGAGCACATTGGAAAAGTTAATGACCGTACTCTGGATTCCTGCCGGAACGCCGACCGAAAAGATCTGCTTCAAGTAGTACCCTTTCATGCCAAGCTCGGAAAACCGCAGCCGGTAACTGCTCTCCGACCGACAGAGGCACCGCAGCACCAGCACGCAGGAAATCATCTGCGAGATGACCGTGGCGATCGCCACACCGGCAACGCCGAGCTTGAATACAATGACAAGCACCATATTCAAGCACGCGTTGATAACTCCCGCAATCATCAAAAACAGCAGCGGACGTTTTGTGTCCCCGACGGCGCGCAGAATCGCCGCGCCATAATTGTAGAGCATGAAAAACGGCATTCCCAGAAAATAAATCCGCATATAAAGTGCCGACAGTCCGATGACGTCGTCCGGTGTCCCCATCAGCGCCAGCGCTCCCTTGGAAAAAACAAGTCCCACCAGCGCCATGATAATTCCACTGACCAGTGCCAGGGTTATCGCGGTATGTACGGTCTCAGACACCTCTTTCTCACGCCCCGCCGCATAGAAACGCGCCGTCAGTACATTTGCCCCCAGCGAAATTCCGATAAACAGATTCGTGAACACGTTGATGAGCGCACTGGTCGATCCCACCGCTGCCAGCGCCTGGCTGCCGGAAAACCTGCCCACCACGATAATATCTACCGCATTGAACATCAGCTGTAAAATGCCCGACAGCATGAGCGGCAGCGAGAAGGAAATCAATTTGTCCATAATCGTTCCATTGCACATATCGATCTCGTATTTATTCTTTTTTGCCGTTGTCTGTTCCATCTCTGTCACCGCTCCTGTTCTGTGTCTTATCTGTTTCATCCACTGCCCGTTCATCTTTTCTTAAATCCAGTTAAAGTCCCCGCCGGTAATCGCAAGGCTTAAGAGCGCATCCATTTTCGCCACTTCCTCCTCGCCCTCGATTTTCTGCAGAAGCACTGCCGTATCTGTCACGTCCGCGAGTGTTTCATCCGGCCCGATCTCATAATCAACCTCCGATGCACAATCCGGACAGGGAATCCGCGTCATCGTCTGCAAGGACAGAAACCGATTCCCGCACTTTTTACATTCATAATATCCGCACTGCTTTGTGCCATCCGGTACATAATACATGGTAAAACCTCCTTTTGCCTGTCACTATGTATCCCATTTTAGCATGATGGCTTTTAAAACACAAATGCAGGGTATGTCTTGAAGCAAGACATACCCTGCGGGGGGGAATAAGGATTAAAAATTTTCAAACTCGTTTTTATTAGCTTCTATTACAGCTCCTCACCTTTTCACTTTATTTGCATATTTCATTTTTTGTTTGCACAGTTACTGTTGTAAATATGTTGCACAACTCTCTATGGCTTTGATTTTAAATCCTTTACCCCTCCATTTTCCTTACCCCACAATTGCTTTCTCGCTCTCTTCCAAAAGATATCTCATATGAAAAAGCAAAAACAACTAATTATTCTTGTTCCGCATATCATCTTGGAATAAAGCATGTAACTCAACTCCGCTTAATATATATACTCATTTTGATATTCGCAAGTGATACTTATGTGCTCTCATACTGAAGGCGTACTCGCTACCTTCCATAACATCACAAATCTCAGAACGAATTTCATCTTGGTCTAACGTACCTTCATACTTTTTCTTTACAAAAACACTATCCGAATCCATTGATGTTATGTATTCCGCATCTCCATTTACTGGAATATTGGCATTATGAGTAATGACGATAATCTGTCGATGACGCTTTGCAATTTTTAATCTTTTAACTACAAGCTCATAGACAAGCTTATTATCTAAATCATCTTCTGGCTGATCAAGAATTAATGGAACATCCCCATATGCTAAGATAAATGTCAAAATTGCTGTGGTTTTCTGTCCTGCTGACGCTATACTTAATGGTACAAATCTCTTACTACCTTCAGGCTTATAACTTACAACCAATTCGTCCTTTGGAACAAACTCTTCCATTCTAAAGAAATTATCATCATCCATTTCCGGAACTACTTTTCTAAATACAGAAGAGAACTGTTCTTTTACTTCTTGGCCTTTTCTTAAGCTTCTGATAATGGTTCTAAATTCAGAAAGTCCTCTTTTGCCAAAAACAATTTCATCCAGTTTCTGAATATCCTCATTAACTTTAGTTCCATCTTTACCGGTTAACTCTTTTATCATCTTTTCAAAGGACTCTCGATTTGCTGCAGGAATAAAATCAATCTTCACAGTATCATCTTGCCCCAAAACCGACGATACAAAGGACTCTCGAGCAGTTCTTATAGCCTTCACTCGCTGATTATATTCACTTATTAACTTCTTAAGCTCACTATGGGCAGTTTCTTGTTTTTTCTTGGCATCCTCAATATTTTGTAGTTGTTTTTCTTTTTGTGCCTTTGAAGATAAAAGATCACTCAACTTAGTAACTTCAATGTTTTTCTCTTTTAATTCAGCCTTAGCCTTCTCAAATAATTCCTTTGTCTCATCTCTCTTTTGGGACCAACCAGCCTCATCAAGCACGCCATCTATACTCTCTCGTATAGCGCGAATTGCCGCAATTGCCAGATCAATATTCTCTAATTCTATCTCAACTTTCTGTGAAACATCACTAAAAACCGTCTGTAATTCAGAAGAGCACTTTTCAGAATCAATTCTAAGTTCCAAGGAAGCAAGGTTATCTAGCGAAGACTTCAGTGAAGTCTCATATCCATTCAATACAGATTGAATTCGTTTGATTTCTGCATCCTCATTCGCAAATGACTGCATTGCCTCTATCTGATCCGCTATTCCACTCTGTTTAAATAACGTAATCTGCCCGTCAAGATCAGAAATCTCCGTGCGTAGCATCTGTTCCTTTTCACAGATAATCTCATATTCCCGAATTTGTCTCTTTTTGTTGATAATATCATCAAATGCCTTGTCGCTGCTATTCTTTAATTCAGCAATCCCCTCTATTTCTCTGTCAATTATTTTCAAAAGGGCTTCAGAATCCTTGGCTATTTCAAAGATTTCTTTCTGTGTATAAACCTGTGCTTTCATAAACTCAAGAAAATTATGTTCAATTTCTTCCCAGTCGTCTAACTCTTCTGAAAATCGATATATTTTTCTACTTTGCTCCTTGGCAGATTTTATATCCTCAATAACAATCTTATATAAGACTGCGTTTCTTACAACTTCAATCTCAATCTTGGACTTATCTTTCAGAATTCCCAGTGTTTCCCCTGTCTTGAGATCTGTTTTATTCCTTTTATAATAATTGTCCTGTTCAGCCTGTATCGCTAAGGACGATCTAGCAACTAACTGAAGTCCACCGGTAAGGATTCTTACAATAGATGACTTTCCGCTCCCACGTCCACCAATAACACAGTTTAGCTGTGGACTGAACTCAATATCAATGTCGCTCTTTACGGGATTTATTGTTGTATCTGAAATAGATAATGACTTTATCCATAAATCAGCGATTTTTTCTGGCTCTGTCAAAGAATCAACATCAAGCATCACTCTGACATCAGCCGATAGAAAAGCTTGCCTAATACTTTCAAGACTAGGCGCTTTATCCATCTTCATCCATGTATACCTAGAACCAATCCCCCACAGTCCGTGCTTCGATGATCCATTTTCTCTCGGATTATCTGAAGCAGCAATCATTGGCAATTTAGCCTTCAACGCTTTATCGTAAGTTTTTCTCCATTCATCAATTTCAGTTTCCGGCAAGGACTCACCATACTTTTGTTTTATAGCACTATACATTGCCTGCTTATCTTTGTCCGATGCAAACTTATCCCATACTACACTATTTACAACTTGAACTGCATCAAGGTAATCCCCCTCAAGCAACTGTTGCAATAATTGTGGGCGCATTGAACTAATAGAACAATAGTCATCTATGTGGGCAGCAATAACAACTGCCTGTTTTTCCTTTGCAAGCTTGCAAACATCAAAAACAGTAGTTGATGTTCCTTTACTTTTTCCAATCAAATCAGAATCAATATCAAGTCTATTCAAGAAATCACGAACATTTTCCTGCGTTTTCTCAACATCAAATATGATTAACAGATGAATTTTCGCCGTATCGCATGTCACCTCTACACCCGGAAATACAATAATCCCTCTTTCAGTCCCCAACTGCTTCATTCTATCAATAGCACGATAATCATTATGATCCGTAACAGCAATACATTTAAGCCCCTTCTTCTTAACCTCTTCAATCCATGATTCATATGAATCATCATCAACATAACATTCACTACTCATGGTATGAAGATGAAAATCACATTTATACCATCGTGTACCTACAAAATCCATACATCCTCCTTTTTGCAACTACTGCATCTGCGTTTGTACTTTCAATTGCATTTCTAATTTTTTATTAATTCCACGATTTATCATCAAAACCTGTAGAAAACCGCCGACTTGAATTAACAGCTGATATATCAATAACTGATTCATCATTACTTCCATTCCATATTGAATATCTCTCAAAATCATATTATTCTGCTTCTTGCTTTAATTCATTATAAACACCTATCGTGTAGACAGACTCCTGCCCGGTAATGGTG
>ULTN01010914.1_pt1 | contig 10573 bp, 8 predicted proteins | sample 1957681 | NCBI WGS metagenome assembly ULTN01 (sample SAMEA4835736, study PRJEB28245) | human gut metagenome | biome: gut microbiome; material: fecal sample | place: Denmark | collected 2008
GGTATAGAGATCGCGTGCGATCTTTTCGGCGTCGATCGGCTCGGACATATTTTCATACAGATATCTGATGGCGGAAATGAGCGTCTCGCTCATGATCATGCCGCGGTAGACCCGGCCGTCTTTCCCGTCGCTGAGCATTTCGTTGAGATAGCCCTGCGGGGTCATACCGGTCAGCGCTTTGAAGCGGCGGAAAAACGTGATGCTCATATGAAAGCCGGAGATGGACGACACATAGTCAAACGGCAGACTGTCATACAGGAAGTACGACATGGCCAGGATCAGGCGCGTACGGTTGACATACTGGCTGAAGTTCAGCCCCGTCGCGATGAGCAGCGCGTGGTTGAGCGCCGTCTCATCCGCGTCGGACGAAACCGCCTCCGCGACCGAGGCCGCCGTGAGCTCCGCCGTGCTGTGCGTGGCGATATAGAGGCTGGCGCGCCGGCCGAGCGGCATATCCAGCAGCGAATACTGCTCCTTGCGGCGTGCGGCGGCGCGGTTATACAGCAGCTCGATCTTGCGCAGGTAGGAGCTGCGGATCACAGCCGAGCCGCAACTGTTTTTCGCGCTCAGGTGGCGAAACTGCTCAAACTGCCGCGCGATCTGGCGAACATCGTCCCCTTCCGGCCCGATGACCGGCAGGCCGGTCACAATCTCGACCTCTCGCAGGTTGGTGATCTGATTGAACATATAGTAGCTCAAAAGCTGATAATCAAACGCGGCAACCCAGAGCGTGAGCGTCTCCCCGAATTCGGGACAGATCGTCAGCACCTGCGAGCACTGGATCCAGGCAACGCAGCCCGCCTGCACGGGGAATTCCTCCCCGTTGATGATAAAGCTGCCGCTGCCGCTGCGGACAAGCACAAAATAGCTGTCCACCTCCATAACGGGGAACAGCTCCTCACTAATGGTGTGCTCCTGAAGACGGAGATACTTATCCGGCCCGCAGAAATACCCGCTGCGCGGTGTCTCGCAGAGCGGCCTGTTTTTTCTCTTCAACGTGCTTAGCCCCCATTCGTGGTAACAATACGGCTTGCAAACCAGCAATCGACAATACTTCTGTTTATAGATTAACAGCTTTTCGTGCAAAAAACAAGTGAACGAATTTCAAACTTTAAACATTTTCCCCGTTGTGTTACAAAAAGCGAAAAGTGGCAAAAGGCCCGCCGGTGTGCATCCGGCGGGCCTTCGCGCTGTGATAAGATTGAAAGGAGTAAGAGGATGAAAAGGAAAATAGCAAAGAGAATTGACGCTGACTTACAGCTCGTAGCCGACGTGGAAGCCCTGATGCATGGCATCGCTGGACTGACCCGGCTTGATGGCGTCGCCGATCACGTGGACTTCCGGCACGAACGCCTTGAGCTCTTCGGACAGCGGATCATACTTGCGGGAGCCGAGGCCGAGGACAATGTAGTCAAAGCCCTTGAGCCACTCTTCCGTGCCGTCCTTGTGCTGGATCTTGACCTCGTGCTCAGTCACTTCGAGCACCTTGGAGTTGATGTAGCTCTTAACGCCCTCGCGGCGCAGGCTGGCGAGTGCAATGTTGCGGTTCGGCAGGCAGACGCCGGTCATGAGCTGCGGCTGCATCTCAACGAGCGTGACTTCCACGTCGCCGATGCTGCCGGTGGTGGCAAAGGAGTTCGGGCGCGCGTCGGCCATGAGCATTTCGGCCGTCTCGCAGGCAACTTCGCCGCCGCCGAGGATGCAGACCGTGCCCTTCGGGATGGTGACCTTGCGGCTGAGGATGTCATGGGTGGTGATGACCGGATAGTCACCGACGCCCTTGATGAAGGTCGGGATGAGCGGCGTCGCGCCGGTGGCGACGACGACGGCATCGGGTGCGAATTCCTTCACGTTCTCGACCGTGGCTTCCTTCTTGAACTCGAACTTCACGCCGGCCTTCTTGGCGCGGTAGTTCAGGTGCGTGAGCCACTTGCACATCTCCTGCTTGCCGGGAGAGACGACCGCAAGATTCAGCTGACCGCCGATCTGCTTGCTCTTCTCCCAGACGGTGACGTCGTGACCGCGCTCGGCCGCCGTGACAGCGGTGTACATGCCGCCGGGGCCGGCGCCAATGACGAGGACCTTCTTCGGCTTGTCGGTCGGGTTGAACGGATAGTCATACTCGTGGCCGACGAGCGGGTTGATGTGGCACTTGCAGACCGGGTGATGCGGATCTTCCGGCGTGATGCACCGGCCGCCGCAGGAGCCGCAGGGCGTGATGTCATCGAAGCGGTTCTCGTAAGCCTTCTTCGGCAGGTCGGGGTCTGCGAGCAAAGGACGACCCATGGACACGCCGTCCACCAGACCACGCTCAACCAGATCGGCGGCGTAGCGCACGTCGTTGATCTTGCCGACAACGAAAACCGGGATGTTCACGACCTTCTTGATCTCCGACGCCTCGTAGACGTTCATGCCGATCTTCTGGCTGTGGGAAGGAAGGATGTTCTGAAGGCCCTCATATTGGACGCCGCCGGAGACCTCGAGCATGTCAACGCCCGCGGCCTCGAACTTCGGGGCGAGGTAAAGCATTTCGTCCAGGGAGTTGCCGCCCGGCTCACGCTCGGAACCGGAGACACGCAGCACGATCGGGAAATCGGGGCTGATGTTGCGGCGGCACTCTTCAATGATCTCGAGGATCAGGCGCGCACGATTGTCGATGCAGCCGCCGTACTCGTCCATGCGCTTGTTGCGCAGCGGGCTGAGGAAAGCGCCCGGCAGCATGTAAGCATGCGCGACGTGCAGGGCGATGCCGCCGCAGCCGGCCTCTTCGGCGCGGCGCGCGGCCTGGCCGTACTGCTTGACGACCTTGTGGATCTCGTCAATGGTGATCGGGCGGCTGACGGCGCCATTGGCGTTCGTGTTCACGGACGGGCCGAGCGGCGTGATGCCCTTGAGCGCGCAGATGGACTCCGGGCCCGGGTGAATAAGCTGCGGGAAGAGCGTGCTGCCGGCATCGCTCACGCGCTTGGCAAAGGCGGCGAACTGCGGGACGAGGGAGTCCTTGTCCAGCGCGGTCGTCTTGCCGATGTACCAATACTTATGATCGACCGTGACTGCGTCGATGACGACGTAGCCGGCGCCACCCTCTGCGCGGCGCACAAAGATATCCGCGAGCTGCTTGGGCACGGTGCCGTTGGTCGCCTCATAGTGCATACTCATCGGCGCCATGGCGATACGGTTTTTCAGCGTCGTTCTGCCCAGCTGCAGGGGCGAGAAGATTTTCGCATCTTTCATATCGGTTATCATGTGATTGCCTCCTGAATGATTATTAAATGTGTATCCCACACAGCTGCCTCCGCCGGTCCTCCCGGCAGGAGCGCGGCGCATGGGTGCTCCGGATGGTTCGTGCTTTCAGTATAAAGGAAACGGCCGGGCCATGTCGCGCATTTTCTTGTTAAATAATCCACATTTTCAAAAAGAATTTCAGAAAATGATGGCGCGCAGGCGGACAGTTTTTTCGTTTTCACTACATTTTGCACCCTTTTTGTCGAAATTGTCCGGTGAAAAAACGCCGGAAAACCACCGTGTCCGCCCAGCATTTTCTGTGAAAAGAAGCGAAATCGCACAAGATGCCGTGTCCGTTTTTGTACATTACGCCACATTCCCGCCGCTAAGTGACAATAAAACTCAAGTTTTTGTACATTTCTTGCGTATGATTACGCCACATTCTTTCCGACACGGTCCGCAGCCTAGTGTTAAAATTTCTACAATAGCTGATGAGGAGCGGAATCCGGCCACCAGCGGCCGGTCTCCGGCGGATCATTCCCGGATCCGGCGGATATGCTTAAGGAACTCCGCTCTCAGGCAGACGTGTAGGAAACCAGATTCGGATCCATTTCAATAATGAAGAAAGAAGAAAGGTGTATTTCATGAGTTACGATGCATTGTTTTCTCCCATCAAGCTCAGAGGGCTTGAGCTGAAAAACCGTGTGGTCCTGCCGGGTATGAACACCAAGATGGTCAAGGACAAGAACGATGTCGGTGAGGATCTCCCCGCCTACCACGCGGCGCGCGCAGCCGGTGGCTGCGGTCTGAACATTGTCGAGCTCGTCTCCATCTGCCCCGAGTGCCATGCATACCTGTACCTTGGCCTTTATAATGAGCACCACAGAGACCAGCTGCGCAAGATCACCGACGCGATCCACGCGGCCGGCGGCAAAGCAGGCGTGCAGATCTGGCACGGCGGCTTCGTGCCCGAAGAGTTCTTCGACAAAACCAACAAGCTTGAGACGCCTGACACGCTGACCGTCGAGCGCATCCACGAGATCGTCAAGCAGTTCGGCTACTCCGCCAAGCTCGCTGTCGAGGCCGGCTTTGACGCGCTCGAGTTCCACGGCGCGCACACCTACCTGCCGCACGAATTCATGAACCCCTCGCTCAACAAGCGCACCGACGAGTACGGCAACCAGAGCCTGGAGAACCGCTGCCGCTTCAATCTTGAGGTCATCCGTGAGATGCGCAAGAACATGCCGGAAGACATGCCGCTGCTCATGCGTCTGGACGCCATCGACGAGATGCTCCCGGCCGTGACCACGCAGGACGAGACCGTGCAGTTCATCAACTGGGCCGCCGAGGCCGGTGTTGATGCAATCGACCTGTCCCGCGGCAACGCCCGCAGCCTCGCGACCGTGTACGAAGTGCCGCCCTACAACCTGGAGCCGGGCTTCAACATGGATAACATCGCCGCCATCAAGGCGCGCGTGAACATCCCGGTCATCGGCGTCGGCCGCATCGTCGACCCCGCTCTGGCCGATCAGCTCATCCGTGAGGGCAAGATCGACATGGTCGCCGTCGGCCGTGCGCAGCTCGCCGATCCCGAATGGTGCAACAAGTCCAAGGAAGGCCGCGAGGCGGAGATTCGCCGCTGCATTGGCTGCACCGAGGGCTGCTACGACAAGGTCATCGACCCGAAGGCCAAGCACATCACCTGCACCCGCAACCCGGGCCTCTGCCTGGAGTACAAGGGCCTCCCGAAGCCGGAGAAAGCCAAGAACGTCATGGTCATCGGCGCCGGCATCGGCGGCCTGATGGCAGCCGAGTACCTCAAGGCCCGCGGCCACAATCCGACCGTCTATGAAGCCACCAACGCCCCGGGCGGCCACTTTGTGCTCGCCGGAAAGGCCCCGAAGAAGCAGGCCTTCACCGACGCCGTCATGTGGGACGCCGAGGAGTGCAAGCGTATGGGCATCGAAATCAAGACCGGCGTCACCGTCACGCCCGAGCTCATCAAGGAAGTCAAGCCCGATCACGTGATCGTCGCCATCGGCGCGCACTTTGTCGCCCCGAACATCCCGGGTCTCGACACCGCGAAGGACGTCTACGTGGCTGAGGACGTGCTGGCCGGCAAGGCCATGCCGCACGGTGAAACCATCATCCTCGGCGGCGGCGGCGTTGGCTGCGAGACCGCTCAGTTCCTCATCGCGCATGGCGTGACCGATGTGCGCGTGATGGATTCCAAGCGCGTCGGCAACAAGATGGGCATGCTGCGCACCATGTTCCTCGACATCGAGTACCCCGGCGAGACCATCAAGAAGAGCCGCGGCTCTAAAATCACCGCCGTCGGCGATCACGAGATCACCTATGCGTTCACGAACAAGGCCAAGAAGACCGTCGAGAAGACCCGCCACTTTGACTCCCTCGTCATCGCCACCGGCATGCACTCCCGCCCGACGCAGGATCTGACCGACGCATGCAGCGAACTTGGCATCCCCTGCGACGTGATCGGCAGCGCCAAGAAGGCCGACATGGGCATCGAAGCTACGGCTGACGCTTACGCCGCCGCCATGAACGTCTGAACACAGATAACAGATTAGGAGGTTATCATCATGACAGTTGAAGAACGTCTGGAAGCACTCGAGAAAGAAGTGCAGCAGCTCAAGGACGTGCAGGCCATCAAGGAGCTCAAGAGCAAGTATTTCCGCGCGCTCGACACCAAGAACTGGGATGAGCTCGAGACGACCATGACCCCGAATATCTCCACCGCTTACTCCAACGGCAAGCTCGTTTTCCACGGCCCGAAGGAGATCACCAACTACTTCAAGGAGTCCATGCCCCATACCGAGATCACCCTGCATCAGGGCCACAACCCGGTCATCTGGTTTGAGAGCGACACCGTTGCCTACGGCAAGTGGTACCTGCAGGACAACCTGATCTTTGCCGAGGGCAACCCCTACTGCGGCACGCAGATCCAGGGTTCGGCCATCTACACTGACAAGTATGTCAAGGTCGACGGCCAGTGGCTGATCGAGGACACCGGCTATCTGCGCGTGTATGAGGAATCCTTCCAGCGCGACAACACGCACCGCATCCGCATCAACATGTTCCGCCCGAAGAAAAAGAAAGTCGTCAAGAAGAAATAAATAACCCGCTTGATTCAAGCCGTCGTACACCCGATGTATGGCGGCTTGAACCAAAATGGCCGAAAAATCCCTGCAAACGGAGCGTGATCCCTGTGCTGAAAAAACTGCGGCGCAAAATCTACCGCAAGATCCGCTTTCAGACCTGGTACCGCAAGGCGAACTACTACCACTGCAAGCGGCACGACCTGAACAAGACCATTGCCCAGTACCGCGGCGTGGACGTGCTGAGCAACAAAAAGCGCCTGCACCGTCTGCGGCGCGACATGATCCGGAGCCTGTTCCGGTACGGCTCGTACTACAACGAGTACTTTCTCTTCGGCTACGAGGGGAAGGACGCCGCCTATCGCGACGGCTTCATCACCGAGGGCGTGCGCATGAGCTACTACCCGCGCATGAACGACCCGAAGAACACGAACCTGCTCGAAAACAAGTACCTGACATACCAGAAGTTCCGCGATTTTTACGGCCGCGACGTGCTGCGCATCAAAAAAGGCGCGCAGCCCACGCCCGCCGCGCTCGAGGCACTGCGCGATTTTACGCAGGCGCACCCGGACTACATCGTCAAGCCCATCTACGCCGCCTTTGGCAAGGGCGTACATACTGAGTCCATCCGCGATTATCCCTATCTCGAGGCCGCGCACGCCGCCTACAGCGCGCACGGCGCCATCCTCGAGCAGATCATCGAGCAGGGCGAGGCGCTCTCCCGCATCCATCCGCAGTCGGTCAACACGCTGCGCATTCCGACGGTCGTCCTGGCCGACGGTGAGGTGCGGCTGTTTCACCCCACGCTGCGCGTCGGCCGCGGCGAGGGCATCATCGACAACTTCAGCGCCGGCGGCATCAGCGCGCTCATCGATCCCGAGACCGGGTGCATCTGCTCCAACGGCGCGGACAAAAAGGGCCATCGCTACATCACGCATCCGGACACTGGCGTGCGCTTTCGCGGCTATCCCCTCCCGGAGTGGGACAAGGCCGTGGACATGGTCAAAACGGCCGCAAAAATGGTGCCCGGCAACCACTACTGCGGCTGGGATCTTGCCTACAGCACGCACGGCTGGTGCATGGTCGAGGCCAACTGCACCGCACAGATGGGCGGCATGCAGATCATCACACAGACCGGCAGAAAGGCCGAACTGGAAGCGCTCATCGCGCAGATGTGACACCGCTGCCGTAATGTATAAAAGAAGCAAAGGAAACCAACACGACAACGAAAGGAGAAAAAACCATGACTGAACTTGAAAAACTCGTAGAAAAAGACGCGATCCGTGACCAGTATTACGTTTACGCCCGCGCGCTCGACCGCATCGACAACCCGCTCGGCAAGACCGTGTTCGCCGAGGACGCGCAGGTCGACTACGGCCCGACCTACAAGGGCACCGGCTACGGCTTCATCGACATGATGCTCAAGATGCACCGCAAGATGGTCTCCACGCACCACGTCATGACCAACATCCTCATCAAGCTCAACGAGGACGGCACCAAGGCCGCCGCCGAGGCTTACATGTACGCCGCCTGCAAGTACCGCAACGGCATGGTCGTCGTGGCGCGCTGCCGTGACATCGACCTCTGGGAGAAGCGCGACGGCAAGTGGCTCGTCGTCAAGCGCACCGTCGCCGGCGACAACACCATGATCCTGCACCCCGACTTCGCGCCCGACTATAACAACGGCCGCGACAAGGTCAAGGATCCGTCCTACGACTACTTCGAGACCATCGAGTAATTTCATGGCAACGAGAAACATCCCGTTCCCCGACAAAGTCCGGGACATGGTGCTGGACGTCATCACGCACGTCCGCCGTCAGGAATACACGCCCGAGCAGCTGTGCCAGCTCCAGAAGATCACCGAGTGCAAGTACTTCTACTGGTGGTGCATGGACATGAAAAAAGAAGAGTATGTGATGGAGCTGTTCACGGATGACTTCCGCTACTACCTCAACGGGCATCTCGCCGTCAAGGATAAGCTTCTGCAGGCCCGCAACGCCAAATGGTGCAATAAGGACATGCAGACGATGCACATGGGCCATCAGCCGATGATCTGGCTGATCGACGACACGCACGCGCGCGGCGTCTTTCAGTACGAGGATCACATGTGCTATTATGATGACAACGAGGTCCTGCAGGGCTGGCTGGTCTACTGCGACGATTTCGTCAAGGGCGACGACGGTGCGTGGCGCATCCAGAAGCTGCGCATGGCCTATCGCGAGATGGACGGCAGCTTCCGCAGTACAATGGTACCCAAGGACTGGGTGCCGGATGAATGGGACACACCAAACTACTAAGCAAACGAGGAAGCCGCACATTCGTGCGGCTTCCCTGCCGCCTCATTTTCTCAAAAGCATCCCGGCGGATGCCTTTGAAAAGCTGAGGAAGCTCCAAATCTGACGCAGGAGAATGCAACATGGAACAAAAACGGACACTGAGCAGCTGGATCTCCGCACGCAGATACATCCGCGCCTTCGCCGCGGATTACGCTGCCCGGCACGGCGAGAACGCCGCCGAGATCGAGAAGGACATCCTGCAGGCCAAGAAGATCAACCACATCTCGCTCAACGAATATGAGTGGGTCGGCTATCACGACCGCACGGAGGCGCAAAAGCGCACCATGTCCACGCTCTGGACGCGCGCGGAGTTCCGCAAGAACTTCACCGACCGCCGCTACATTGCGATCCTCATGAACAAATACATCTTCTCCAAAGTCTTTTCCGACTTTTACGGCCGCCGCTGCGTGCAGGCGTCCGCCGTGGACGCGGCGCTGCTGCGTGCGCTCGCCGGCGACGCCGGAAAGGTCGTCTACAAGCCCAACTGCAAGGGTCAGGGCACGGGCGTGCGCATCCTCCCGGCGGTGACCGAGGCCGAGCAGGCAGACACACTCGCGTATCTGCGTGCAAATTCCGGCGGCATCGTGGAAGAATACATTCAGCAGCACCCGACGCTCTCGCAGCTCAACCCCGGTGCCGTGAGCATCGTGCGCTTTTACACCGTGACCGCGCCGTCCGGGATGTATCTGTTCGCCCCGGTGCTCACGACCGCCATCGAAAAGGACATCTCCAACGGCTGTCAGGACGCGCTGACCGCGATGATCGACATCCGCACCGGCGTCGTGATCACGGACGCCGTGGATCAGAACAATTTCATCGATTACCGCACGCACCCGGTCACGGGCGTGCCGTTCCCCGGCCTGCAGCTCCCGTTCTGGGCTGAAACCATCGACATGATGCGCCGCGCCGTGCCGCTGGCGAGCAAGATCTCCAACATCGGCTGGGACGTGACCATGACTGCGGACGGCCCGCTCATCATCGAGGCCAACACCATCCCCGGCTTCAACACCGCGCAGTACCGCGGCTACGCCTGGGTCACGGACGGGTACGGCTATCAGCCGCTGTTCGACGAGCTCAACGGCCGCCCGTTCGTCAATAACGAACACTATGCACGCGTGCTTTTGAAGCTCGACTAACCGCTCACGGAGGTTCCGGTATGGAAGCTGTTCTCTCGGTCGCCTTTGGCGTCTGGATCGTCATCACCGCATTCGTCTACCGGGCCGTGACGGGTCCGAAGCACGGGGACGGGCAGAAAAAATGAATCTGTATTTCCTGGGAATCCTGGCCGCGCTCGTCGTGTTCTTCGCCGTCGGCATCGGCGCGGGGCGCATGGTCAAGGATACGAACGACTACTACGTCTACGGCCGCAACGCGCCGACGCTGCTGATCGTCGGGTCGCTCATCGCGTCGTTTCTCTCGACGGGCGCGTTCCTCGGCGACACGGGCGAGGTCTACTCCGGCTTTTTCATCGGCATCGTGACCGTCGGCGTCATTCAGGCGACGGGCTATATCTACGGCGCCGGGTTCTTCGGCCGGTACATCCGCCGGAGCGAGGTGACGACGCTACCGGAGTATTTCGGCCGCCGCTTCTGCTCGAAGCGCCTGCGCCGGCTCTCGGCCGTGATTTTGCTCGTGTCCGTGAGCGCGTACCTGCTCAGTGCCATTCAGGGCGTGTCCACGCTCATGAGCAGCATCACAGGCTATGACTACCGGCTGTGTGCCGTGATCGTGTGGCTGGCGTTCACCGCCTTCACGATCTACTCCGGCTCACCGGGCGTACTGCTGACGGATACGATCATGTTTCTCGTCTTTCTCGCGGCCGCGCTCGTCGCGGTACCGTTTCTCGTCCGCGCAGGCGGCGGCTGGTTCGGCGGCATTGAAGCGCTCGCCCGCAGC
>ULTN01006632.1_pt1 | contig 10571 bp, 10 predicted proteins | sample 1957681 | NCBI WGS metagenome assembly ULTN01 (sample SAMEA4835736, study PRJEB28245) | human gut metagenome | biome: gut microbiome; material: fecal sample | place: Denmark | collected 2008
TGCGTTAGAAACCTATCGTGAACTCTTTAATGTTTCAAAATTGTTTGGCTACGATGAAATTAGCGACCATTTTGATTTAGAGAAAATTTCTGCCCTTTATCATGAGGTGTGTAACAGAATTGATCTTTTGAATCAGAAGCAGGTGTTAGAAGAGGCGCAGGATATGAGCGCCATTTTAAACCTTGCTTTAGATCAGATTGAGTTCCATTTCAAAAAAGTTTCTGAAAAAGAACTTGTGATTGCCGATAAATTCCGTGAAACACTGGAAAGCACCCGTAAAGCAGTACAAAATACACTGGATCCAAAAGATCCGGAATATATCACCCTGCTTGAAGAACTTCAGCGACTGCTTGCCAAGAAAAACATTGAAGAACTGACTGCGGACGAAATGACGGCAAACATGGCAGAATTGGAACGCATTAAAAAAGAAGCAGAAAAATTGAACCATGCCGACAATAAGCTGGCAGCAAAATACGAAGGCGATGTCAAGTATATGCGCACCCATAAGCGCTTGCGTGAAAACCCGCCGCCGATTGCAAACGATATTGTCATCAATCAGATTCTGTTGGGCTTAAAGCATCGTGTGGATGATCAGATTATCGCAAACAGCCATTTACTGGACAATGAGCCTTACTTTATGCAGGGAATGTTCCCGCTGATCAAGCAGGAATTTGACAAACATCATTTGAAGTATTCTGCGGCACAAGTGAAATATGTGGGCACGTGCATTTCCAATGAATACTTTACCGAAAGGAACTTTGCGTCATAATGGATACGAATATCACGTTACAAACGAAACAGATGATTGACAACCTGAAAGCAGTATGTACGAACTACGGTTTGGGCAACGCCTCCAGCGAATATAAAATTATTACAGAAGTATTCCTCTATAAATTTTTAAACGACAAGTTCCTTTACGAGGCAAAGAAAATTGACAGCGGTCTGTCAAGTCTTTCGTCGGCAGATGTGGAACGGAAGCTCTCCGAAATGAGCAATGAAGATTATGAACTGTTTTTACTTGGCTTTTCGCCGGACACCGCAAAGCTGAAAAAGACACATTTTATCTCTTATCTGTTTAATCGCAAAAACGAAGATGACTTTCATACGCTGTTTGACGATACTCTGAAAGATATCGCCGCCTTTAATATCGATATTTTTTCCATCCAAACAGGCGGTCAATCCAAAATGAGCCTGTTCAGCGGCATTTCTCAGCATGTGATTGAAATCGAAAAGAAAGACAGCTTTTGCAGTGCTATCATCGACAAAATTGCGGATTGCAGTTTTGAAAGTGTTTTTGAGCAAAAGTATGATTTCTTTGCACAGATTTTCGAGTACCTGATTAAAGACTATAACAAAGATTTCGGTAAATACGCTGAATACTATACGCCCCACTCCATTGCCAGTATTATTGCAAAAATCATGGTGCCGGTCAGTGTCAAAGATGTCACCGTTTATGATCCTGCCGCCGGTTCCGGGACGCTTGTCCTTGCTCTTGCACACGAAATCGGCGAGAAAAACTGCACCATTTATACGCAGGATATCTCGCAAAAATCCAACGAGTTTTTAAGACTAAACCTGATTCTCAATAACCTTGTACATTCGTTGCCGAATGTTGTACACGATGATACCCTCTTACATCCGTTCCATAAAAACAGGAAAGGCGATGACTTGGCTACCTTTGATTATGTGGTCAGCAATCCGCCTTTTAATATGGATTTTTCCGACAGCCGGGATACCCTTGCCGGCGAGAACTATAAAAAGCGCTTTTTTGCAGGGGTACCGAACATCCCACCCAAAAAGAAAGATAGCATGGACATTTATCTTTTGTTCATTCAGCATATTATCTACTCCATGAAAGAGCACGGAAAAGCAGCCATTGTCGTTCCAACCGGATTTTTGACGGCTGGTTCCGGTATTCAGAAAAAGATTCGGGAATGTATCGTCAAAAACCGTATGCTGCGTGGTGTAGTTTCTATGCCCTCCAATATCTTCGCCACCACCGGCACCAATGTTTCCATCCTTTTTTTAGACAAGGACAATCGAGACGGAAATGTCGTTTTGATGGACGCTTCCAAGCTTGGTACCAAAGAAAAAGTGGACGGTAAAAATCAGCGGACGGTCCTAAGCCCGGAGGAAATTGCTAAGATTATCAATACTTTCAATGCCGGTGAGGCGGTGGATGATTTCTGCGTGGCAGTCAGTTACAAAGAGATCGAGGAAAAGAAACTGTCCTTCTCCGCCGGTCAGTATTTTGAGGTCAAAATTGAGTATATAGAGCTGACTCCTGAAGAATTTGCCGAAAAAATGAACGGTTTTACCACCCGACTGGACGAGCTGTTTGCAGAGAGTCGTCGGCTGGAGGATGAGATTAAGCAGCAGTTGGGGCGGGTGAAGTATGAATAATATAAATAAATACCCATTTTCAGAACTGTATGAAATGAGTTCTGGTATTTCTACCACAAAGGCACAGGCTGGTCATGGGTATCCTTTTGTATCGTTTGGAACTGTATTTAACAATTATTTTCTTCCGGAGCAGTTGCCAGATTTAATGGATACCTCCGAAAAAGAACAAGATATCTATTCAATCAAAGAGGGTGATATACTTATTACTCGAACCAGTGAAACTATAGATGAGTTAGCTATGAGTTGTGTAGCTACGAAAGATTATCCTAAAGCTACATATAGTGGTTTTACGAAAAGGCTCCGCCCGAAAACAACTGGTATAGCGTATCATAAGTATTTGGCGTTTTATCTGAGAGGATATTTGTTTAGAAAGGCAGTAACAAATAATGCCTTTATGACTCTGAGAGCAAGTTTCAACGAAGACATCTTTTCTTTCCTAAACCTATACCTCCCAGGATACCAAGAGCAGGTTAAAATCGGTGATATGCTGTATAATATGGAGCAGAAAATTACTATTAACCAAAAAATCTGCTCCGAGTTGGAAGCTTTGACAAAGGCCATCTATGATTACTGGTTTGTGCAGTTTGATTTCCCTGATGAAAATGGAAAGCCTTACCGTACTTCTGGCGGTGAAATGGTCTGGAATGAGCAGCTCAAACGGGAGATTCCGAAGGGGTGGGGTGTCACAAACATTGGTAATCTCACGACCGTTGTAACTGGAAAAGAAGATGCAAATTTTTCTTCTCCAAATGGAAAGTATAAGTTTTTCACATGCTCTCAAGAAACTCTCCTATGTGATACACCAGCATTTTCAGGACAAGCTGTTTTAATTGCTGGAAATGGTGACTTCAATGTTAAGCATTATTCGGGGGAATTTAATGCCTATCAGCGGACATATGTGTTGATTCCGGAAAATCAAGTCTACTATGGAGCAATGTATATTTCCTCCAAAAATCAAATTCAAGCATTCAAAAACGGTTCTAATGGTTCAATCGTAAAATTTATTACCAAAGGCGATGTAGAGAATATCCCTTTTATATTGCCAAATGATGATTCGATTTTTCATCAGATAAATAAGCTAATAGAGAAAATTGAACTCTGCGAGAGGGAGAATGAAGAACTAACAAAACTCCGTGACTGGCTCCTGCCCATGCTTATGAACGGACAGGCCCGGGTGGAATGAGGTGGTTGAGTGACTCAGGCAGATAAGAAGAAAAGAGTTTTAGAATATATTGAGCGTGGCAAAGAAATTGGGATAACAGAACACGTAAAAACTGAACCAATCGGCATTTCACAAATAAAAGGTCCACGCTATGAGACTTGGATGAGTGAAATAAATGTATTTAACGAAAGACATCTTAAAGACCATCCGCTGTATTCTGATATTCATAGTGCATTTTTTCATCACAATACAAATCGAAAATGTTATCAAAACATGATGGGGTATTTACAAGCACTTGCAAATGATTCGGAATATTGGCAAGAACCACAGCAGGAAGCCATTGAGCGACCTGCCAAACCATCTAAAGAAGAAGGAAAAAAGTCTGCTATGAACCCGATAATTTTTATTAGCCACCGTACTACCGATGCCAAAGTTGCAGATATGCTTAAAGACTATTTAGTTGCAACAGGAATCCCTAATGATTATATATTTTGTTCCTCTCTTCCGGGCAATGATGTAAACAGCGTTATTTCTCGTGAAGTAAAAGAAAAAATCACAAACAGTTCGGTAAATATTGCAATTCTATCGAAAAATTATTATGAAAGTGCATACTGCTTAAATGAAGCAGGCATTATTTGGTTACAAGATCCTAATACTCCTGCTATCGTAATCGGTCTTCCAGAAATCAATCATACAAATATGTTCGGCTTTTTAAATAGCGATTTTAAGCTTCGCCGTTTGGATAATGCCAACGACATTTCAGCAATCTACGATACTGTACGTAGTGCAGTTAGAGCTACTCCGGTAAGTTTTTCTGTTGCAACAGCTGCTGGCCACAAGCTTTCAGATCGTTACGCTGAATATCTTAAATCAAGAGTAGAGCCTACGGTGCCAGAAGTTCAGTTGGCAACCTCCACTGCACTAATGGAGAATATTACTACCGATGATGAACGAGTAGTTTTGTACTATATAATGACCAAAAGGATACGACGTGTCAAAAAATCTGACATCTGCGCTTGGATGGCTGAAAATGAAATTTATAATATCAATGTAGAAAATGCCTTGGATTTACTTTCCTCTTTGGGAGCTGGTACATATGAACAAGAAATACTGAACCTGGACGTCGGAGTATTTAGAGAGTGTACCGCACATGCGGAAGAATTGGTTCCGGTACTTACACCGATTGTAGAAAAATATCAGATGCTCAGTAGCAAGCGGTTTATTGAGTTGTGGAATGCAGGAAATTTTACAGAAGAGGACAAGCTTTTTGTTGCATATATCGTTCAGAACAGAACAACCACTTTTGGGGCGAGGTGGATGGAAAAAGGACAGATAGAATCTATCCACCAGTGGGAATTGAATAATTGCCTCGACGGTTCTGTAGCGAGTACATATAGCGCACATTTAAATCAGTTTATAGAAAACCAATTTGTTTACGAAAGCGACTGGACAAGTCACGGTAACGCTCGAGAGTATACGCTTTGTCCTTCTTTGAAAAATCTGTTACTTGGAGCAGACTTTCCGTATTCAATTGAGCTTGAAACTTTAATGGAAGCACATAAAGACACACTTCCATTTTAATCATACAGGAGGCAGCTGTGGAAATCCATAATGAAGCGCTAACTGAACTGGTAGAAAATTTAATTCGTACCGGTCGAGAAGATGATTGGTGGGACTTTAAAGAATGCCATCATGAAGATAGAGCTGCATTGTTACATGATATTATTTGCCTTGCGAACAATCGTGCAGATAGAGATTCCTATTTGATTTTTGGCGTTCGTGACAAGACATTTGAAATCATCGGCGTAGAGAGCGATCCGCACCGAAAGAATCAGCAGAACATAGTTGATTTTCTAAGTCAAAAGCGATTCGCTGGGCAAGTACGCCCTCGTGTAGAAGTGCACACCGTTCGGCTGGAAGGTCACGAATTAGATGTGTTTATCATAAAAAACTCAACCGATGTTCCTTATTATCTCATTGAAAATTACGCAGATAAACGGTACAGGCCAAATCCCCCGAAGAAAGGGAAAACGGTACAAGCATTTCACATCTATACCCGAGTAATGGACAACAATACGCCCATTGGCAAGAACGCTGATATCCGTGATGTGGAATATCTTTGGAGGAAGCGTTTCGGCTTGTTGCAAACACCACTAGAGCAGGTTAAAATTTTACTGCGTCAACCTGATGAATGGACAGAAGAAGATTCCCGGTATTACCATAAGCTGTTTCCCCAATACACCATTTCAATTGAATATGAGGAAGATGAGAACGGTATCCGCAAAGAAGGAAATCGGGCGTTCTATCATCATTTGCAAACTGATACATCGGCATACTATGGTACTTTAAAGATGTTTCATTACGGCACACAACTTTTTTCGTGTCAAATCACTGCTCTTGATGGATACAGGATGATTGCGCCGTGCCCTGAAATAAAATTTATTCCATATCGCAATTACAGCGATCCGAATATTTGTCTGAGATACTATGTAACTGACGAGTTACCCTACTTATTTCTCCGTTTCCTGGAGCACCACATCGGAAATCTTAATGGAAGTGAAGCACAATATGCAACTCGGCGGTTGCTGGATGTCGTCTTGCTATTTGACAGTAATGAAGATGTTGAAGGCTTTGCCACCTATATCCGTCACCATTTAGGAGCATTCGATGGCAAGGTTTCCGAACAACGAGCGCCATATATTGCTAACGAAACAGAAGTTGCCAAAAAAGCGTTGACGGCGGAAATCCGCAATAGTCTGGCGCTTAAATCGATGCAGCCTGCATGGGAACAGTTTAAAGCCGAGAATACATAAATCGAAAGGGGGAGTGCAGATGGGCGAGACGTATTATATTTTTACCGATGAGGCTGGCGCATACAATAAACGCCCGTCTGAGACATTTCGCCGTAGTCATCCTTTCTACATACGATCTAGTGTTCGATTTTCTTCTGATGATTACCGGCAGTTCCAAAATGAAATACAAGAGTTAAATAAACAATATGGTGTCCCTATAGGTGAAGAAATTAAATGGTCTGATCTTTGGGAGATACATAAAAGAAAATATCGTTCTGAATTTTTAAAAGAGAAATCGGAAGATTCACTTAAAGGTTATTATCGCCATGTTTTCAACCGTGCAGTCAGCAAAAATTCGCTTGAATTTATTTTTACAATTACATGCGTTTACACACAACCGTGCTATCAGTCCGAAGAGGGAATTTTAAAGTTTCATCTTCAGGAAGCAATGCAGCGGGTTAACATGGATGCTCAACCTAATGATTTTGCAATAATAATTATGGATGAGCTTAATCCTGATAAAATTAAAAAGCTAAAATTCGCTTGTCATGAAATTGCGATAACAGGTGATTTTATCAAGTATAAAAATATTTACTCAGGTGTTCTTACAGAAAGCAGTTCACAAAGTGCTGGAATACAAATTGCGGACTTTGCCGCAGGCATCATGAATGGTTACCTTAGAGGAGCGCTTTTGAGCCGTGGCAAATATGAATTTGCCACAGACTTATTCGACGAATTTGTATTGCCTCACCTTCGGCACCATCCCGATGGTCGTATTATGGGTTATGGCGTTAGAGAAGTACCTAGTGATACAAATATAAGAAACAAATTGATATCCTTGTTTGAAAAGTCATACCCACAAAGCGAGGTCATATTCGGCAGGCAGTAATCTCCCTGCATAGTGTATGTGCCGTCCATTTGCTCAAATATTGTTTTATCCATAATGGAAAACCTCCTTTGATACGCTTACTGTACCAAAGGAGGCTTTCTGTTTATGAATGTGATATTTATAGGCTATCTATCAACAATATCCTTGTAGACCACCAGCGTCACATTTCCCATCTCTTTTGCCCGATCGGTGCAGCCTTTGGTGAAGCCGGTTTTGGCAAAGAGGTAGTAGTGGACATTTTTATATGGGAACAGTTCGCTGCGCTTTACGAGGGTCTCCAAAACGCCGAGATCGACTTTCTCATTCGTCCATTTGCACTCGCCGAAAAGGGCGGTGTTTTTATCCTGTTCGGCGAGGATATCAATCTCCGTCTGACATTTTTCTTTGGGATCGTTGCCCCACCAGCGACCGAGGGAGGAAAACTCCACCGGACATTCGCCGGAGAGCAGCTGCTTCCAGAGGTACTGCTTGCAAATTTCCTCAAACACCTTGCCCATATAGTCGGACAGATACGGCTCGATACGCTTGTATGCCAAATCGGCAGCGCCACGGGCAATAATCGAATTATTTTCCGGCACAAACCGATACCAGAAGCGGAACATATTGTCCGCAATCGAATAGACCGCTTTACGGGACGCCTTTTCCCCATAAGGCGTCTCTTTTTCGATAATGCCGAGGGAAATCAGGTTTTTCACATAGGCGGAGCAAATATTGGTGCTTTCCCCGACCTTGCCGGAAATCTCTGACATACGGGAAGCGCCGGTGGCAATGGCCGTGATGATGGCGTTGTAGAGCGCCGGTTCCCGCACCTCCTGCTTGAGCAGGTTTTCCGGCTCTTCAAACAGGGCGGAGTTGGGATTCAGAAATGTGTTTTTGATATTGTCCTCAATGCTCAGCTTATCACTCATCTGAAGCAGATACTGGGGCGTGCCGCCGACAATGCCGTACACATAGGCTTTCTCTTCATCGGTGAAATTTTTGAAATACCGGCAAGTCTCCTCGAAGTCAAAGGGGAGAATTTTCATCTGCGCCGTCCGCCTGCCGTAAAGCGGCGCTTTGTAGGCGAGGACATGGTCTTCCATATAGGACATGGACGAGCCGCAGAGAATCAGCATCAGCTTGGAAGTATCCTTGTATTGGTCAATCAAAAGCTGGATGGTGGAAGCGAGGCTTTTCGACGAACGGGCGACATAGGGGTATTCGTCAATGGCAAGAATAATCCGTTCTTTTTCGGACAGCTTGAACACATACTCCAAAGCCGCCTGAAAGGACAGGAAAGAGGTTTCAGCCTCCATGCCGGTGTGGAAGCTTAGAATGCTCTTGCTGAAATTTTCAAGGTTCTGCTTGGCGTTGCTCTCAACGCCCATAAAATAGATAGCGTTTTTATCTTCTATAAAGCGACTAATCAGCGCTGTTTTGCCGACACGACGGCGACCGTAGATTACAACAAATTCAAACTTATCCGATTCGTACAGCTTATTCAGCGCCGCAAGTTCACGCTCTCTGCCGATAAACATGGCGGTATCCTCCCATTTGCCATAAATTCACTGAGTATAGTATACCACAAAATTAAAATTAGTCAAGTACGATTCGGTAAATCGCACTTGACTAATTTCCTTCTCACTTTTTCTGTTGTTACGCAAAAATTAAGTAGGCACAAACGCTTTCTGCTACACGGCTGCGGATGTTGTTCATTTTCTGCACCCACTCCGTTGGATTTTCCGCTTTCAACTGTTCGGTTACGCCTTCACGCTCGGCGTATTCTTTAACTAGCCGAAGAAAAAGAGATTGCGCTTCTTCCTCCATATCAGCGAGGTGGGAGCGGAGCTTGCCGGAAGTGAGCAGATTGTAGTACAGGATTTTGTGGTGCTGCTTCAGGTACTGCCTGCGGCGATGCGCCCACACGCCGATGGGGCGTTCTTCTTCGGGTGGTAAGGTCAGATTGGGCAGACAATAGTCGCCCTGCATGGTGCATGTACCGCTCGTTTGTTCAAATATTGTTTTAGCCATAATGAAAACCTCCTTTGATACGCTCATTGTACCAAAGGAGGCTTTGCTTTACGAATGTGCGATTTTCAAAATTGCAGTTTAGCCTGCTATTCGTCATCCTTTCTGCCGGGGACGGCTTCCATATCGAACATGGCAAGAGCGGCATTGACCTTATCCATCCGGACCGTTTCTTTTCCCTGCTCCAACTCCCGGATAAAGCGAAGCCCCAGCCCACTGCGGGCGGCAAACTCCTCCTGCGTCAGTCCGGCGGCTTTTCGGTTTTCTTTGATAAATGCGGCAATCTTATTCATGGTGTTTCGCCTCCTCAACACGAATCTGTATTTATTTTATACCCTAAAAGGTATAAACCTATGCGTTTGCAGACCGAATACACCCTATCGGGTATAAAACAAGCTTTATCCAGAGCATTTGCCATTACTCCGCACCTCCTTCACCGTCTGCCGTGTGCAGGTCACGGATTTTCCGCCAGCTGGAAAAGCCTTGCAGGGTACGGATGTGCCACGGCGATTTGCGGGTGATGGTGCGGAAGTAGGTAGAGCAGAAGAACTCCACCAAATAGACCTTCGGAATGTGGTTGACATTGTTTTTCCGGAAAGACTTGATGTGCCCCTGATTGCACCAGTTGTTGATTGAAGTTTTTCCGTAGCCGGTGATTTTGGAAACCGCCTGTGTGGTCAGCACATCGGGATAGTCGGAGAGTAGCTCGGTATAATATAGCCGCAAATGCTCCCGCACGATTGGGGGAACCTGTTCCTCCATCTGGACAGTATAATCGCCTTTGTACCAGCCCGCCGGAGCGGAGTAGCTTTCGGGGAATACCTTGCGGTTTTCCAGATAGGCAATCACATCCTCTTTCTTGATTTTGTAGCAGCGGGTTTTCCTGCCCGTGTACTCGCAGGGGATTTTCCCACTCTGGAGCAGATACAGGGCGGTGGATTTGCTGATATGGCAAATGCGATACAGCTGATCCTTCGTGATTACATCGGGAACGGCGTCCCAGTTGATTGCGTTTTCTTTCATGACAATACACCTCATATCTTGATAAGCTTTGCCGGTATTCGAACTGTCCGTGTATTGCCTTTTCATTTTTGTTCTTTCCGTTCTTTCCGCAGTTCTTTCCAAAAGCGGAAAAATCGAGGATTGGAACCGGTGGGCGATTTCTCAGCATTTACGGGCGTTTTTTTCAAAAAGCCCAGATTTCATGCGGATTTGCGGGCGTACAAGGCTGACTGAAACTGACAGGAGAAACCATGTAAGTAACAGACGGCGATAAAACTCGAAATCATGATGCCCCCTGAGGGACGAGGGTTCGAAT
>ULTN01028006.1_pt1 | contig 10554 bp, 10 predicted proteins | sample 1957681 | NCBI WGS metagenome assembly ULTN01 (sample SAMEA4835736, study PRJEB28245) | human gut metagenome | biome: gut microbiome; material: fecal sample | place: Denmark | collected 2008
GCCCAGCGCCGGAAAAATGATAAGGCTGGAGATGAGCAGAGTGCCCATCAGCCGCATACCGATGACGATGGTAACGGCGGTAAGCAGCGCCAGCACCATGTTGTACAAATTGGCACGAATGCCGGTGGCGCGGGCAAAGGTCTCATCAAAGGTGACGGCAAAAATGCGGTGATACAGCAGCACAAACAGCAGCAGAACGGCAAGCGAAAGCACTGCGGCAAGCCGCACATCAGCGGCAGTCATGGTGAGAATACTGCCGAACAGATAGTTCATCACATCTACATTGCTGCCGCTGGAAAGAGAGGTGGCGACAACACCGATGGCAAGCGCCGCACTGGAGACAAGGGCAATGGCGCTGTCTCCGGCAAGATGGCTGCTGCGGCTGAGCCGCAGCAGAAAAAATGCCGCCAGAATAACAATAGGCAGTGCGACCGCCAGCGGTGCCGCCCCCAGCGCCATGGCGACTGCCATGGCGCCGAAGCCCACATGGGAAAGCCCGTCGCCGATCATGGAATAGCGCTTGAGCACAAGGCTGACCCCTAGCAGCGCCGAGCAGAGCGCCACCAGCGTGCCGGCAATGAGTGCCCGCTGGATAAAGGGATAGGAAAACAACCCCGCAAGCAGCTCACGCATGGCTTTCACCTCCCATCAGGCGGCGGTACAGCGGGCTTTGACGGTATTCTGCCGCCGTGCCGTCAAAATGCTCTGCACCCAGATGCAGAATTCGGGTAGCATGGCGCAGCGCCTCCGGTACATCATGGGTGACCATGATGACGGTAACGCCCTCCTCGCGGTTCAAACGGTCAATGACCTCGTACAGCTCGCTCGTCACGGTAGGGTCCAACCCGGTAAAGGGCTCGTCCATCAGCAGCAGGCGACCGGCGGCACACAGCGCCCGTGCCAGCAGCACTCGCTGCTGCTGTCCGCCGGAAAGCTCCCGATAGCAGCGGTTCGCCAGCTCCTCCGCACCCAGCAGCCGTAGCTTGGCAAGCGCAGTCTCACGGTCGGCACGGGTGTAAAAGGGCGCATAGCCCTTGGCGGCAAGCAGCCCGCTTAAAACGACCTCCATCACCGAGGCAGGGAAATCCCGCTGAACGGGAGTTTGTTGGGGCAGGTAGCCGATCTCCCGTGGCGGTAGATGAAAATGAATGTGTCCGCCGGTGGGACGGATCAGCCCCAGTATGCCCCGCAGCAGGGTGGATTTGCCCGCCCCGTTTTCGCCTACGATGGCAAGGTAATCCCCATCCTGCACCGAAAGCTCCAAATGGGAGAGGACACATTTGCCCTCATAGCCCAGCGAAAGGTCACAGCATTGAATGAGGGTCATGACTTTGCCTCCTTTTCAGCACAAGCGGCGCACACCCCGTACAGAATGGTGTTTTTATAATCTAGCAAAAAGCCGTGATGCTCCTGAATATGCCGGGACAGCGACTGCAGCTGGCTGCAATCCAAATGGAACAGCCTCCCGCAGCGCTCACATACCATGTGCGGGTGCAGGTGGCAGTCGGTGTGGTCACCGACATACTGATAGCAGGCGGCAGCTCCTTCGGCAGGGAAAAAGCGGCGCACCTGTCCGGAGGCGGTCAGTCGCTCCAGATGGCGGTAAACGGTGGCTTTGCTTACTTTTTTCTCCTGCAGAATGGCTGATAATGCTTCGGCGGTAACGGGGACGGCAAGTGATTGTACCGTTTGCAGAATCAGCGCACCCTGTCGGGTCTGATAGCTTTCTTTCATGGGGGTTCCTCCCATCGGAGAATCTAAATTTGAAACTCGTTCTCAAATTCAGACCCATTGTACCGCTGCGGGCAGGCGTTTGTCAAGCATCAAAAAAGAGGAGTCGTCAGGCTCCCCTTTGGGTGGAATTCTCGACTTAGAACAAGAATGGGAACACCTCCGAAAGTGCCAGCCCACCAAGGAACGACAGCACATTGGCGGCAATGGCATACATGGCGGCATGGCGGCGCACCGATTTCTCCCTGTGGTCGGTGCCGGGAAGAAGATAGGCATAGGCGGCAGCCTCAATGCCGGTGACAGCCAGCTCCAGCAGCACATACCAGAAGATGATGAATCCGCGGCTGGTCTCCTGCGCACCCCAGTACAGCAGGGCGATATTTAGCAGGCACTGGGTGATGAGATTGACGATGCCGATGAATAAAAGCTGGCTGCCCTTACGGTATTTCCAGCCCCATGCAAGCGCCAGTTCAATGATGAGGGTGATGCCCAACCGCCCGAAAAAGCCGATGATCTGCTGGTGTGTGCCGTCGCTTTTATCCAGTGTGACCTCACCGATGGCAGTCTCATCGTCCCTGCCGGAGGGAAGCGGATCACCGTTGGGGTCAGTCAGCGTCAGCGCAGCGATTTCGGCAGGCGATTTCCCGCCCAAATCCAAACGGTAGACGCTGTCAAAGGCATAGCGCTCGGTGACAGTGCTGCAAAGGAAGGTGTCACTTTCGGGGAAGTAGAGCAGCAGCTTAAAGCGCTCCGGCGGGAAGTAGTGCCACGAGGCTTCATCATCGCCGTGGCACTGCTCGAACAGGTCATCTAAAAAGTAGTAGCCGTCGGCGTCCTTGTAATCCACGAGCTTTTGCCATGCGGGATAGGCGGGGTCGTCCCTGCCCGCCTCCAGCACATAGGGCAGGTCGTCGCCCTCCTGATAGATGCGGTGGGGACCGTAGCCGTCCACATCTGCAAGCATGGTGACATAGTAGTCCTCATCGGGCATACCGGTAAAGGTAAAGGCGGCACTGGGCTTGGGACCGGTATCGGCAAAGGCTACGCAGCACAGCAGCAGAACGGCAATGAGCAGCGCCGGCAGGGAACGCAGATGCTTTTTCATTTTGGCTTCCTCCTTAGGTATATTATTTTCTTTTTTCGATGGCTTCCCCCTGCAAGAGGAAACCGCTACCCTCATTATAACAGGCGGCAACGGCAGCTTGCTATGCGGGACTGTAAATAAAGTGCGGCATTTCTGTGAATTTCCTGCACGGACTGCGGGAAAAACAAAAATGCCGCAAATTATTTTTTTAGCCGGTTACCAGCCCGTTGATGCCGTACTTGGCGTTAACGGCTTTGGCTTTTTCGATATTCGCCAAATGCTCCTGATAGGTTCTGCCGTAGTAGTGGGTACGCTCCACATCGGTGACAAAGAAGTAATAGGGGGTGTCATTGGGGTGCAGGGAGGCATCAAAGGCATCGCTGCCCGCATTGGCAATGGCGCCGATGGGCAGACCGCTGCGGTCATAGGTATCGTAGGCGTCCAGAACCGCCTGCGGTACATTATCGTTGTAGTACGGCTCCACATAGTCCCAGATGAAGTTGTTGGTGGTGCAGCTTTCCAGCCGAGGGTATTCGCCGGCGTTATCCAGCCGGTTGTGGAATACCGATGAAACATTGTACATCTCCTCCACACCGGCGCTTTCCTTCTGCACGATGGAGGCAAAGACGACCCATTCCTCCAGTGTAAAGCCGCTGTCTGCCAGTGCCGCTTTATTTTCCTCGGTCAGCACCTTCTTTTCAAACTCCCGCAGCTGGGTGGTGACGATATCCCGTGCGGTGGCGTCGGTGTAGAAGGAGTAGGTCTCAGGATACAGGAAGCCCTCCAGCACCGTCAGCTTGCGTTCATCGATACTTACCTCGCTCAGCCAGTCGAAGTCATAATCGGTAGCATTTGCCGCCGCCAGATATTCCTCCTCGGTGCATAAGCCCGCTGCGGCTGCCGCCTTTGCCATCTGGAAGGAGCTCCAGCCCTCCGGCAGGGTGAGATCCACGGTCTCGCGGTAGCTTACGGTGGAGCACAGTGCCGCGATCAGCTCCTCGTAGCTGCTGCCCTTTTCCAGCACAAAGTCGCCGTACTGGTAGCTGCCGTCCGCACCATGGGTGCGGCTGTACAGCTTAAAGAGGGTGGTATTGCCGATCAGTCCGGCGTCCTTCAGCTCTTGGGCGATGGCGGAGGTACCGCTGCCCTGCGCAATGGAAACGGTAACGGTCTCGCCGGTCTTTTTACCGCCGCCGATCTCGCCCTTTACCACAAAAATGCCGATGACGACCAGCAGAACCAGCACCAGCAGGACGAGAAGCCCGCCCTTGCCTTTTTTACGGTTTTTATTTGCCATAATATAAAAGCTCCTGTCTTTTTTATCAAAAATCGGTGGTTTTCTGTCCCTTATTATATCCCATGGCGGGGCATAAATCAACCGGCGGCATAGAATAGGGGGAGGTGATCCATTGTGCTGAAGGAAATTTTATGGCTGTTGGCAGGATATTTGGCAATCATCGGGCTGGTGCGGGTAGTGGCGGTGCTGGTGGATCTGATCGCCCCGCCCAAAGCGCCACAGGGCTGCCGACTGTACCTGCGGGTGCCGGAGGACGCCGACTATACCGAAAGCAGCTTGATAGGCTGCTGCCGCCTGCTGCACCGCGGAGAAACGGGCGGGCTGCCCTGCCCCGTGCTGCTGCCGCAGGAGGCAGAGGCGCGGGAGATCTGCCGGCGGTACTGTCGGGATCGGGATATTGATATATTGGATTTGCCCAATGACGAAAAAAGGTGTATGATAAAGGACGGAACATAAACGGGAAGGACGGTGAACCGCAAAGCGATGGAACAGGAGCTGGAAAAGATCTCCGGAACGGTGGAGGATATAACCTACCACAGCGCAGAAAGCGGCTTTACCGTGCTGCTGGTCGATGTGGGCGGCGAGCCGGTCACGGTGGTGGGAGAAACGGCGGAGATTGCCGAGGGCGAGGAGATCACCGCTACCGGCTGCTACAAGGTGCACGGCACCTATGGGGTGCAGTTCCGCGCTGAGCTGATCGAGCGCACCCTACCCGCCACGGCAGGCGCAATTCGGAAATATCTTTCCTCCGGTGCGGTCAAGGGCATCGGCCCCGCACTGGCGGGGCGTATTGTGGCACGCTTCGGTGATGATACCCTCACCATTATAGAAAAAGAACCGGAACGGCTGACTGAGGTGCGGGGAATCTCTGCAGAGAAAGCGCGCAAAATAGGGGAGGAGTACCTGCGGCAGTTCGGAATCCGTACCGTGATGAGCCTGCTGGCTTCGCTGGGGCTGCCCGCTGCGACGGCAATCAAGGCATGGCGGCGCTGGGGTGCCAATACTGCCGAGGTACTGAAAAATGATCCTTACGCCCTGTGCTGCGAGGAGATCGGTGTGGAGTTTGAGGACGCCGACCGCATTGCGGCGCACTTCGGTGTGGCGGGGGAAGCCCCCTGCCGGCTGGGGGCGGGGCTGCGGTATATCCTGCGGGTGAACAGCCGCAGCGGACATACCTGCCTGCCGCGCCAAAAGCTGCTTTCCCTTGCCGCCGAGTTTTTGCAGGCGGCGCCGGAAAGCGTGGAAAGCGCCATGGCGGCGCTCATTGAAGAAAACACGCTGGCGGCATATGCCGTCGGGGAAAAGGAATATATCTATCTGCTGCCGCTTTATCGGGCGGAAAGCTACATCGCCAGTCGGGTGTGTATTGCGCTGCAATTACAGCCGCCGCAGCTGGAGCCGATGGAGGACGAGCTGGACGAGCTGGAGCAAGTACAGGGCATCGCCTACGACCCCGTACAGCGCCGCGCCATTGCCGAGGCGGTGCAGAGCCGTATGTTTATCCTGACCGGCGGTCCCGGCACCGGCAAGACCACCACCTTGCGGGGCATTCTGGCACTTTTGGAGCGGCGGGGCGAAAAGGTCTCGCTTGCTGCGCCCACCGGTCGTGCCGCCAAGCGCATGGCGGAGATCACCGGTCGGGACGCCAGTACCATTCACCGCCTGCTGGAGGTGGAGCCGAAAACCGAGGTACTGACCTTTAAACGCGGGGAAAAGAACCCACTGCCCGCCGATGCCGTCATCGTTGATGAAATGTCAATGGTGGATACCCTGCTGATGGAGCATCTGCTGCGCGGCATGAGACTGGGCGCACGGCTTATTATGGTGGGGGATAGCGACCAGCTGCCATCGGTTGCCGCAGGCAATGTTTTGCGGGATCTGATTCAAAGCGAGCTGGTGCCCTGCGTTCATCTGGAACGGGTGTTCCGTCAGGCAGCGGAAAGCCTGATCGTTACCAATGCCCATGCTATTGTAAAAGGGGAAATGCCGGAGCTTTCCTGCCGGACCGGGGACTTTTTCTTTTTGGAAAACGAGGATGCGCTGGCGCAGCAGCGGTTGGTGGTGGATCTGGTGAGCCGCCGCCTGCCCAAAAGCTACGGCTACGACCCGCTGCGGGATATTCAGGTCATTACGCCGGCAAAGCAGGGACCCTTGGGCACACGGGAGCTGAACCGCTGCCTGCAATATAAGTTAAACCCACCTGCGCACGGTAAGGGAGAAGCCACCCTGATGGGACGCACTCTGCGTGAGGGCGATAAGGTCATGCAGATTCGCAATAATTACGATATCGTCTGGCAGCAGCCGGACGGCACTGCCGGAGCCGGTATTTTTAACGGGGATATGGGCATTATTGAGATGCTGGATAACGGCAGCAAGACCATTCTGGTGCGCTTTGAGGATAAGCTCGCCACCTATTCCTTTGAAAATCAGGATCAGCTGGAGCACGCCTACGCCGTGACGGTGCACAAAAGTCAGGGCAGCGAGTTTGAAGCGGTGGTGATGCCGCTGGAGCGCCGCCACCCCAAGCTGCACTACCGCAACCTGCTGTACACCGCCGTTACCCGTGCCCGCCGTCTGTTGATCATGACCGGACAAAAGGAGACGGTATACGCTATGGTGCAGAATAACCGCCGTACCCTGCGCTATACCAACCAAATGGAAATGCTGCGGGAGATGTACAATGAGTGAGCGAGTAACCCTTCGGAACATTTTGACCGACCTTTTGTATCCGCCGCGCTGTGTACTGTGCGGAGAGCTGTGCAGCTGGCAGGAGAAGCTGTGCCCGATCTGCCGGGAAAGACTTTCCGAGACGGGCTGCTTTGCGGAAGATAATGTATTCAACTGTGAGAAGCTGTTGTGGTGCGCACCGTATGAGGGAGTGCTTCGCCGCGGCATGGAGCAGTTCAAGTTCGACGGCGTGCGGGAAAGCCTGCCGGTTTTTGGCGGGCTGCTGGTTGCGGCGGTAAGGCAAAGCGAGATCCTGCCAAGGCTTACCGCCGTGACCTATGTGCCGATGCCGCCGGCGCGGGAGCGTCACCGCGGGTATAACCAGTCGGCGTTGTTGGCGGCATATCTGGCAAAGGAGCTGGGACTGCCGCTTCGGAAGGGCGTTGTTCTGCGGGACGGCAGAGCGACTGCCCATGCATCGGCAAATCGTGCCGCAAGGGTGGCGCTGGCGCAGGAAAGCTATCGTGCAGGGAAAGTGCTTTTGCCGCAGGGCGAGAGAATTCTACTGGTTGATGACATCATCACCACCGGTGCCACCATAGAAAACTGCGCCGCCCTTCTGTGCGGACAGGGCGCCGAAGCGGTATATGCCGCAGCGGTGCTGCGCACGCCCAAGCCGCCGGAGCAGAAGAAAGCAATGAAATTGTGAATTTACTGCGAAATGTGCGGCGGCGGCTTTGACAATGCTCTGCCAAAATGATATGATAAATGAAAAGATTTGCGCGTTTTTCCGCAGACCATCACAGCCGGAATAACGCACTGGGAAATGAGGGAATAACAAGGTGTTTGCAAACGATATCGGAATTGACCTGGGAACCGCAACGACCCTGATTTATATAGCCGGAAAGGGCATTGTGCTGAGGGAGCCGTCCATTGTGGCAATGGACGAGCGCAACGGGCAGGTGCTTGCCATCGGCGATGAAGCCTATACCATGCTGGGTAAGACCGCCTCAGACATTCGGGTGGTGCGCCCTTTGGAGGACGGCGTCATCAGCGATTATGAAGTGACCGAGCAGATGCTCAAGCATTTTTTTGCCAAGGTGAACCCCAGCAGGGTCTTTAAGCCCCGTGTCTGTGTTTGCGTACCCAGTGCGATTACCGAGGTGGAGTCCCGCTCCGTTATAGATACCGTGATGTCCAGCGGCGCGCGCAATGTTTACCTCATTGAGGAGCCGGTTGCGGCAGCCATCGGCGCAGGAATGGATATTACCCGTCCCGGCGGTATTGTCGTATTGGATATCGGCGGCGGCACCAGCGATATTGCGGTGCTTTCTCTCAACGGAATTGTCTGCAAAAGCTCGGTAAAAATGGCGGGCAACAAGATGAACGCCGCCATTGTGCGGTATGTCCGCAGCACCTACAATGTCCTCATCGGTGACTCTACCGCTGACCGTGTTAAGCGGGAGATCGGAACTGTCTGGACCGAGGGGCAACCCGAAAAGACCATCGAGGTCAAGGGACGCAACCTTGTGACCGGTCTGCCGCAGAAGATCACCCTTTCCAGCTATGAGCTGGAGATGCCGCTGCGCATCGAGGTGGAGCGGATCATTACTGCCTTGCAGTCGGTGATGGAGCAAACCCCGCCTGAGCTGGTTGCAGATATTGAGAAAAACGGTCTGCTGATGACCGGCGGCGGCGCTATGCTGGATGGGCTGGATAAGCTCATTACCAGCCGCGTACGGATCCGTGCCCACCTTGCCGAAAACCCTATCGAGGCAGTCGCCATCGGCACCGGCAAGAGCTTTGAATATCTGGGCAAGCTGTACGATGGCTTTGTCAGCTACACCAACTATTCCAGCCGGTAAGTATAAAGATATTTGGGACGCCCTCCGCAAGGAGGGTGTCTTTTTCAATCGGGGCGCAATCGGTGCACTTTTAATGGCATAAAACAGCCGAACAGCGTTCCCACTGCCCGGCTTGTTGGTTTATTTAAGAGTTATTTTTGCACCCGCCGCTTCCAGATAATTGCCAGCGTCACCCCACCGATGATAACGATGCCGCCGAGGACACAGAGGATATCGGCAAAGATGATCGGGAACCGGAAGGCGGCGGACATGCCGCCCATACCGCTCATGTTGTCCCAGAAACCCTGCATGCCCCACGCACTGTTCTGCATGGAAAGAATACTACCGAAGCCGAAGCGTGCCAGCAACCCAACGAGCAGGACGCCCAGTCCCTGCGCCGCCACGATGTAGCCGGCGATATAGCCCTTTTCCCGGAACAGCCGCCCGATATGCCGCGGCAGATGGTCCAGCCATTCCGGCATGGGGGCAGGCTGCCGAACCGTTTCCGCTTCCGTGTAAGGGCGTTCCGGTTCCTCCTTGCCCAGCAGCAGAGTGTCGGTGGAAATACCCAGTACCGCCGCCAGCACAATGATCCGCTCTGCGTCTGGGGTGGCTTCGCCGGTTTCCCATTTGCTGATGGCCTGCCGGCTGACATTCAGCTGCTCTGCCAGCCCCTCCTGCGAATAACCCGCTTTTTTACGGTAGTATGCAATACGTTCTCCCAGTGTCATGTTTTTCTCCTTTCGGGATAGTGGCTTATCTTGTGTCCCTATCATAGCGGAAAACGCAGTGGCAGACCACCGCGTTTCGTTGGATTTTCCGCAACCGGCGGTTGCAAAAGGGGTTTTATACCTCAAAATCAAAACCTGCGCGCTCGGTCATTACCTCATGCACAAAGTCCGATGCCGCTACATGCAGCGGGTGGGCTTTGTAGGCTTTTAACGCCGCCAAATCGTCAAAATCCGCCGTCAAGCATACATCATACTGATGGACGTTGCAGTCTCGGTCGATCCGCAGCCCGTGCAGCCCCTCTATTTTGCCGTTTAAGCCCTCCAGCTTCTCTTTCATCAGGCGGGCGTTCTCCTCTTTGTTATCCTCCCGCAGCCGGTACAATACGATGTGTCTTACCATATCGGTTCCACTTCCTTTCCGCTATCAGTATAACCGTCGTGTGGTGATACCGTCAAGTGCTGCCGCATACAAATAGCAGGGAAAGTCTGCGGAAAAGGGAGGGCAAGATGATGACGTGGTGGAAACGACTTTTGGTAATGGTGCTGGCAGCAGTGCTGCTGATGAGTGCGGTGTGGTGGGGCAGCGGGCGTATTCTTCCTGCGATGCACGGCCTTTCGGTTACGCAGGAGGTGCGTCTGCCGGTGCTGATGTACCACGGGGTGCATTCCGACCCCAAAAAGTCAGGGGACTATGTCATTACTCCGCAGGCGCTGGAGCAGGATCTCCTTTATTTGCAGCAGCAGGGCTGCACAGCGGTTACCATGAGCGATATTCTTGCCTATGTGCAGGAGGGAACGCCCCTGCCGGAAAAGCCGGTGATGCTGACCTTTGATGACGGCTACTATAATAATTATCTGAATGCCTACCCGCTGCTGCAAAAATACAATATGAAAGCCGTGATCTCCATCATTGTGGGGGAGACCGACAAATACAGTGAGCGGGAGGAAAACAAGGAAAACTACTCCCACGTCACATGGGACATGATCAACGAAATGACCGCCAGCGGTCTGGTGGAGATACAGAACCATACCTACGATCTGCATAAGACCGGCAAGCCCCGCCGCGGCGCCGCCCAGCGCAAAGATGAAACCACCGAGCAGTATTTTGCCGCCGTGGGTGCCGACCTGCAAAAGGCGCAGGACCGCATTGAGGAGATGACCGGCAGACGCCCCGATACCTTTACCTACCCCTTCGGCTCC
>ULTN01045613.1_pt1 | contig 10529 bp, 7 predicted proteins | sample 1957681 | NCBI WGS metagenome assembly ULTN01 (sample SAMEA4835736, study PRJEB28245) | human gut metagenome | biome: gut microbiome; material: fecal sample | place: Denmark | collected 2008
TTTCTCTTTTTGACTAGTCCTATTTATATGCTAACATCATTAATGCTTTATTAGAAAACGTAGAATTTAGAAAAGTAATTCCATCACAATATCGATTGTTTCAAGTAGCTGATTTAATTTGTACATTAAAGCTAACTGAATTAAAATTAGAAAATCATACTCTTTCAAAATCAGAAAAAGCTTTTTTTGAAGATGAAAGAACTTTAAAGAAGAATTATTTAAAACCCATAAAAAAGAAAGAATTGTAATTATGTATTCTCTTTTAAAAGCTACTATTTAAGTACTCTTCCACATTCATAGATACAATCTTTTTGTTTTCAAACAGTAAGACTTTATCATATAAAGAAACTGTTTCTTTTGTTACTTTATGTTCTATAGACAATACTGTAAGATCTGGATTGGATAAAATGAATTGATGTATTCGATCTGAATTTGTTTTATCGATTGCAGAAAAAGCCTCATCCAAGAAAAGCCATTTTTTATTTCTGTACATTGCTCTTGCCAAACAAATACGTTGCTTCTCTCCACCGCTTAAATTCAAATGTTCAAAATCAAGATTGTCTCTTTCCTTATCAAATATTGATTCTAAATTAAATATAGTTACTAAATCTTTCAAGGAATATTTACTCATTTTCCTTCCTAAAGTAATATTTTGTTCAAAGGAAAACGGTAATAAATCATTGTTTTGATTCACATAAGAAAACTTATCGGCATATGTGCTAAATTGAACATCCTTCAAATCCTTATCGTTCACATAAATGCCATCTGCTTTCTTCTGCTTTGTTAAAATGTCTAAAAACGTACTCTTACCATCTCCACTTTTTCCAATGACTAAATACTTTTTTCCCTGATCTATTACCAAATTATTTAAATCCAATATTTGACGAACACCATAAGAATACCTTAAATGCTTAATCTTAATGTCATGAATTTGTTCATCAAAAACAATAGGTTCATTTTCTTCATAGCACATTGAATTATCCAACAGTTTTTGTAGAACCGGTTTAGAAGATTGAATCATGTTTCGAAGATTTGCATAATTAACGATTGGCATGATCACCATATTACTAGCTTGTGCAATTCCTAATAATTGTCCAACTGTTAATCGATTATAATGTATTAACACAATTCCAAAGAGCAATGTCAAAAAAAACATGGCTTGAGAAATAAAAGAATTTATCGAAGTAAGTATTTTTATAAATCCATTATTTTTTAGAGTACTTTGTTCTATATTCTTATTTTCAATGTCCAGACCGTCACAAAATACTTTTTCTAAATTTAAAATCTTTATATCACTAAAACAACGACACAGATTTTTAATAGAACAAAGCCATTGCTTCATTGAATCCAAATAATTCATTTGATTCTTCTTTAAACTGTTTTTAAAAATACTATTTATAAAAATCGTTATAAAAGCACAAAAGAGCAAAAATATTAATATTTCTACACTTAGATTTGCGATATATAGACTTCCCAATATCAATGAAATAGTTAATGAGAACACATTTAATTTTGAAGAAACATAATTATCAATCACCACATTCACTTCATTATTAAATTCATTCAATATCTCACTGCTATCCTTTTTTTGAAACGATTCTATATTTCTGGAAGCATACGATTGATACAAATTTTTATTTAAACTATAACGTATTTTATTCTTCAACACCTCTACTACATATTGTTGCAAAGTGGAAACAATTAAATAGACACCTAAAAATACCAATACGATCACTATAAGGCTTGAAATTGAATCCAGAAGATGATCATCAAATATATAGCTCATCAAGATTGATTTTAATAGATCCACTACTGAATATGAAACAATGAGAATGAGTGTAATAAAGTATAATACTTTATGATTCTGAACAAGTTTAAACATAAATAACCCCTTTTCCTTAGGGTTATTATTTTTCAAGACAAAAGAAAAGGCAAGAAACTGTCATTGAGAAATAAATGGGTTTCTTGTCTATATTAAGTTCAATTTATTAGGTAATCTTGCACAAACTAAAAATTATATAAAATCATTTGCGACACAAATTTCTTTATATTTATGCAAGTATTCACAATTTTTTATGAATAAGAATTTAAATAAAGAAGAATCATTTTTTAATTCTTTTAATCGATTCTGATAGCCTACACTCAATTGATAATCCTCATTTAGCATCATAGAGAAAACATCAATATACTTAGAATCATCTAATTCTTTGATTATTTTTTTCGCATCTCCAACATTTTCTTTTAGAATCTCATATACAAATAAAACTTCTTTATATTTGACTGCAAAAAAGTCATCCGTACATGATTTTAATCCTTTCTTTAAATATTGATTACCCTTTTCCATACAATCCTTATGCTGTATCATAGTTGCTCCTAGATTAAAAAAAGCCAACATTTTATATTGTGAGTCATACTGAGCTGCACTTGTATAATATTTTTCAGCTTGATTTAAATCTATATCAAGACAAAGCCATCCTAATGAACAAAGAATTTCCGCAATCAATTTTTTATTTCCTAATTCAATCGCATAATTTAAACATGTTTTGTACAGATCGTATGCCGCAAAAGTATTTTTTTGATACGCATATAGATTGGCTTTGGCCTTCAACCTTCGTATAAATATCCATTCCTCATTATCAGATAGTTCCATATTTCCAGAAGATAATCTAAACAAATTTAAATATTCTCTTTGCGAATCATCCATGTATGAATAATACGCTTCCACTTCAGCAAGTGATATATTGATTTGAGAATTCATTTCGGAAGCATACAGTAAAAACAATTGATATTGAACAAATAAACAGGATGACACAACCTCATCTTTATATTCCAACAATTCATCCATTACCTTAAATATTTTTGAATCCGATGACATATAGTATTTAAAGAAAAGATCCAACATCTGTTTAATTTTTTCTTCTTTAATTGTATCCATCGTAGAAATCCCTAATTTTTTAAACAACAAATTGTATATATCATCATTTGCGACCAAGATATTATTTTCAATTTTAGAAAGATATGAAGGAGAACAAACCCCATGTGATAAAGCTTCTAATGATATGTCTAACGCTTTTCGTTGTTTCTTAATCAATAATCCTCTGTAATCATTCATGCACTTATCACCTACTAACTCATTATTTGACTCTAATTATACCATGAAAGAAAACTAGAATTTATTTTGTTTTCCTATTTATTAGTATCATTTCGAATAAGTCAGATAATTCTTTATTAACATATCATCTATCTACAATACTACTTGTTTTGTGATAACCTCTGATAAACATCCTATTAAAATGTGCAAATAATTTATAAACATCCTATTTTTTTGTGATTTTCTGTTGCTTAACTCATTAATTTTATTTATACTTATAAGTAAAGGAGCTGATATACGATGACATATTTGAAACGAAAAGTAGATAATTATTTGTTAAATTGGAAAACAGATCCAAATAAGAAACCATTGATTATTAAAGGCTCAAGACAAGTTGGCAAGACAGAATCCATCACACGATTTGGTCATTTAAATTATAAAAGTATTATTTATATCAACTTTGTAGAAGAACCAAATTATAAAATGATTACTACAGACGGCTATAAAGCGCAAGATATCATTAGAAATATATCTAGGATTGATCCATCTAAACAATTTATCGAAAATGATACACTTATTATTTTTGATGAGTTGCAAGATTTTCCAGATATTGCTACATCACTCAAATTTTTCAAAATAGATGGACGTTTTGATGTAATATGTAGTGGCTCTCTTTTAGGTATTAACTACCAAAGTATCGAAAGCAATAGTGTTGGATATAAAACAGATTACGAAATGTTTTCTTTGGATTTTGAAGAATTTCTATGGGCTAAAGGTTACGATGAATCGACTATTCAGGAAATGTTAGAGCATATGATTCAATTAAAATCATTTAATGAAATTGAAATGTCTATCTATTCTTCGTTGTTTTTAGACTTCTGTATCTTAGGTGGTATGCCAGCAGTTGTTCGAGAATATATCGAAAAAGGAACATTTGAGGGCTCTATTGACATTCAGAAACAACTTGTTGCCGATTATAAAGAAGATATAAGGAAATATGCTGATGGAATGGACCAAACACGAATCACAAATGTATTTAATCATATTCCTGTCCAATTAGCAAAAGACAATAAAAAATTCCAAATCACAAAAGTTGCATCCAATGCTAGATTTAGAGATTATCGTGGATGTATTGAGTGGTTAAAAGATGCCGGTATCATAAATATTTGTTACTGTATGCAATTCCCGGAACTTCCTCTAAAAGGAAACTACGACGAATCAAAGTATAAGATATACTTTGCAGACTCCGGTTTATTAGTCGCTATGTTAGATGATGAAGCCCAAGAAAACCTACGAGTAAATAAAAATTTAGGTGTATATAAAGGTGCTCTTTATGAAAACATAGTGGGAGAAGCCTTAGTGAAAGCAGGGTATGATCTGTACTACTATAAAAAAGACAATTCAACTTTGGAACAAGATTTTTTTGTTCGAAACAAAGAGAATCTAATTCCAGTAGAAGTAAAAGCAACAAATGGAACTGCAAGATCTTTACGTACTTTGATTGCCAGTAATCACTATCCTGACATTCAATTTGGTATTAAATTCATATCGGGTAATATTGGATTATCTAATAACATATATACTTTTCCTTATTTCTGTGCTTTTCTTTTAAAGAAATATCTAACTAAAATAGGCTAAGTGAAAAACGAATCAAAAAGAACACTTAAAAATAAAACCAATTGATGCCTGTTCATGTGGAATCAAAAAAGGTGCAGGTAAAAGTGCATGGCCGATCAACATATAGTGTACAATTCCCGCATATTTTGCACTAGATGGAACGGTTTAGAAAAAGGTTCTATTTTCGATGATGCACTCGATGATAAAGAATATGAAGGCAATTTAATCTATCTATTAAAAAACGCTACTGACTTTATTAAAAACAATTCCAAAGTCAGATTTGCTAAAGAAGCACAATACAGAGTAGATAAACCTGATTACGCTGAACGAGCTATAACAGAAGCTATTGTCAATGCGCTGATTCACCGTGATTATATAGTGCTTGGCAGTGAAATTCATATTGATATGTTTGATGATCGTTTAGAAATTGCTTCTCCAGGCGGTATGTTTGGAGGTGGAACAATTCAAGAATACGATGTTTATAATATACGTTCTATGCGAAGAAATCCCGTAATTGCTGATTTATTTCATCGTATGAAGTATATGGAAAGACGAGGAAGTGGTTTAAAAAAGATTATTAGCGAAACAGAAATGCTTCCAGGATATAAAGCTGAATTTAAGCCTAAATTTTCATCAACTGCAATGAATTTTAAAGTTACTTTCAAAAATTTAAACTATGCCCCAAATTTGAACGACTTAGTTAGTGACCAAGTTAGTGACCAAGTTAGTAACCAAGTTAGCCCAAAGGATATTACACAATCAATTCTAGAATTCTGTGTAATAGAAAAAAGCAAGCAAGAAATATGCTCATTCGTGGGATATAAAAATCTTACTTATTTTACAAGAAAGTATTTAAAACCATTAATATTAAACGGGCAGCTTAAAATGACTGTTCCAAATAAGCCAAATAGTAAAAACCAAAGATACATCACCACCAGCAATAAATGAAGCAATACCAACGAATTGTGAACGCATGCGTTCACAATTTAACTTGGACGCATTTTAGAAGTTTATTACGTGTTCCTGATGAAAACGCAAGATTATGGTATATGAATGAAACCTCAAATGAGGGATGGAGTTCTCGAACATTAGATAGAAACATCAGCACACAATATTTCTATCGATTAATGCAATCTCCAAAGAAAAATGATGTTGTTAACGAAATGCTTCTGAAGAATTCAGAAAATCAAAAGAATCAGTTTGAATTATTAAAAAGTCCAATTGTTGCAGAGTTTTTTGGATTCAAAAATGAAGATTCTTATCTTGAAAATGATTTGGAGTCAGCCATTTTGACGCATATCAGAGATTTCTTAATGGAAATGGGAAAAGAATTTGCATTTGTAGCTAGACAACAACACATTGTAACTGAAACTGAAGACTACTATATAGATCTTGTTTTCTACAATATCGAATTAAAATGCTATGTTCTTATTGATTTAAAAATGGGGAAAATCACACATCAAGATGTTGGTCAAATTGATATGTATGTACGAATGTATGACGATTTAAAATGCAAAGAAGGGGATAATCCAACGCTTGGAATACTACTTTGTTCTGAAACAGATGAAGATATTGCTAGATATTCTATCCTTCATGATAATGATAGACTTTTTATGTCTAAATACCTAACTTACCTTCCTTCAAAAGAACAATTAAAAGCAGAAATAGATCGTCAAAAAGAAATATTCTATATGCAACATCCAACATTATCAAAAAAAGATGATTAAAGTTCTCTATATTATTAATATCCTTTTAGTAACAAAACAACCTATAAGGCACTTTTATATGTATAACTCATAAGCTTTAGATATTGTTTAACTTAATGACATTGTCTCCTATTTTTATTTATACTTCTATCACACTAAACTCTTTATATTCGTTTCGATACAAATGATCTGTAAAAACAATTGTCTTTCCAGATTTCTTCAGATATTCAAATATTTTTTCTCTAAGTTTAGAATCCACACTCATAAAATTATTATCTATTAAAATGATTTTTGCATCCGTTAATAGAGTTCTCATCAATGCCATTCTAAATTGTTGGCCTCCAGACAAATTCTCATTTCCAACATGTTCATTTAAAATGTCTTCTAGAAATAAATTATCATAATCTACAGCTTGATTTAAACAAATATTTTCCTTTTTAGATACATCCATTAAATGATAATTCTCTGGTAACATGACAGAATCCGGCAACTGTGTATTTATATATTCTAAGCTCATACTTTTTCCTGATCCATTTTTCCCAACCAGAACATTGATTGTATTATATTCTATTTTTGACAATATAGAATCATCTATAGAAATTCTCTTTCTTTTCTTATTTTCAATTTTCTTATAGAAATCTTGAATATATACTTTCGTACTTTGTAATGAAACTATCAATGTACTCATATAAATAGATAAAGAGGATAAATCAAATGAATAGGTAATGAACAAGACATATGCCCCTGGTGATAATGTTTTGAAATGCATATACCAAAAAATGGTTACTATCAAATTACAGTCTGTTACAGCACTTGAAAAGGTAGAAAATAAGCCTTTAAATACAGAAAATCTAAATCCAATATATTTTTGTTGATTTACAATTTCATCTAGGTTATTCGAATAATCATCTTCTTTCCCGCTCACACGAATCCTTCTAGAATCGTTTAATATATTTAACAATTCTTCAGAAAATCTATTACTATATTCTTTTGATTGAATCGAATATTTCTCTACTCTTTTTTTAATCAATGAATTTAAACCAATCGCTAGTATTGGAAACAAAGTAACAAATGCAGTTAAATTTATATCAATACATCCCAAAATAACAATTACAATAATTCCATATATTAAGTTGCATGCTGTATCAATCATATATGAAATAGTACCAACAATTTCGTTCACATCTTCATTCAAAGCATTCATAAATTCACCCTGTTTTGCTTCAATCTCAGATTGTTCTAAAGCAGCATAAGCTTTTTTATACATAAAATTTGCCCATTTATGTTGAGCCGTTATATCAACTTTGGCACCAATCAAAATACAGACTATTCGAATCAACACCAAACCACATACGCAACAAGCGATAAAGATTGTATTATCGCCATCAAAGTATGTTTGAATCAACAATCCAATCAAAATAGGAAGATTGTGTGCAACAAACCAAATCACAACATCAAGAAAAAAGTAAAGTTTACTCGATTTAATAACATCAATCATATTTACAAATCCTCCATGGATATAGTCGAATCACAAAATTGCATGACTTCTTTTTCATGTGTAACTACAATTATGATCTTTTTCATTTCTTTAAATTTAGAAAATGCATTTTTTATCTTATCCATATCCACATAACTAAAAATTTCATCCAATATAATTACAGATTTTTTACTTCTTAAAGCTTTATATAAGTATAAATACTGCAACTGCCCTTTCGATAATTCACCATTCAATGTATAGCCTAAGTCTTTTTCTATCTTTTCTCGACTATATCTATGATATGGATCTACGATTTCATATGGATTCACATTCTTTTCATTCTGTCCAATATACTCTATTTCCTTTAACGTTTCTTTTTCTTTATATTCATTCAATCCTACATTGTTTATGTATATCGTCCCTGACTGTGGCTCGTATAAATGTGAAATTAAGTTAATTAATGTTGATTTACCACTACCACTAGGACCAATTAATCCATATATATTTCCATTTTCAAAATGCAGTGAACAATCCTTCAAAACAAGATTCTCATTGTATCCAAAATGAACATGATCCAAATCGATACAGCAAATATTACCATTCAATAATTTTGTTCCAAAATGTAACTTACTCTTAATTTTCAACAATGCGAATACTCTTTCTTGCGCTTTCTTTGCAGATGGAATATTCTCCATTTGCGTACGTAATTCATAAATCGGGTCATCTAATAAATCAATATAATAGACAAACAAATAAATAAAACTTAAATTTATATTTTGTGTACATCCAATCAATAAAACTATAAATTTAATCATACCAAAACTAAAAATCGTAGAAATCCACAATTGATAAGATATGAATCCAGAAATCAAATCTGACTTAAAAGCAAATTGAATGAATGTATTTAGCTTCTTTTCCAAATAAGATTCCCTGTTAATTTTTTTCAGCTCTGTCATCATTAAATAACACGTTGAAAACATATCAAATAAATTTTGATAAGCTTGTTTGGTTTGTGCCCACTTAACTTCAGAAACTTTATTAATCCAACGAAAAACAATAAAAAGAAAAATTAACATAACAATAAGCAAAACACCTATTATCCATGACTTTATAAATGCGATACATACCACCCCTAAAAGAAATAAAATATCTTTCAATAAAGTCATTAGAAACACTAAATAAAATTCAATAACTTGAGAACTATCATTTTCTACTGTTTGTGTTAATTCACCAACACTCCTCTTCAAAACATCCTCATAGTCCATATAAACCAGATTATGTATCAATTTCATTCTTAACCTTTTGAAAAAATTCCAATACATAGATCCACTTAAAATCAAATCACATATATTAACAATCATTTTTCCAACAATCAAACTACATACAATCGCAAAAATACTATTCACCGTTGATTGAACTGTCAGTATCTCAGAAACAAAAATTGGATATATTATTTGAATTAAGGATAATACAACAATCAATAAAAAATGCAGTAATAACTGAAAATAATCTCTCTTCTCTATCATACATACCTCTTTTCAAATCTGAGAATTCATTATAAAACTGAACCAAAACTCTGTAAATGCACCCATGTTTACTAACTGTATCTTTCTTCAAATTTACTTTTCATTCTTACATATATACGAAAAATACAAAAGCAAAATGTTTTTAAATTCTTGAACCAAATCACATTACATGTGATAATAACCTCCAAAAGGAGGTCTTTTATTTATGCCATTTCAAATAAAACAAAATACGCTCAATCTTTCTGTTCCTATTGAAAGATTAGCAGGTGCATATTATAGGATTCAGCGTACTAAGCAAAATATTTCTCTTTCTTGTTTGGCAAAAGAATTAAGAATGAACAAAGGATTTTTAAGTGATTTAGAAAATGGTAAAAGACATTTCCCCGATGGCCTATGTAAACAAATAGATTCTATTTTGAACACAAACTTTAATACAAATTATGATTTATATACTCTTTCAAGAAAATATCTATATGAAATATTTGAAAACTTTTTCTTTGAAAGGCAACAATCAATCTTAGATATTTATAAAATAATTCAAGAATCTGAGAATAACATAATAAATTCATATGCTTACTTTACCTTTAAAATCGTTCAATTATTTTACTATTTAAGAATCGAAAAAAATAATAGTAAAATAAAAGAAATTGAAGCTTTATTAAATCAAAATTTAAACTGTTTACAATCTGATGAAATCTCAATTTACTATTCTTTATTAGGAATTTTTTATAAAAGAGATGTGGCCTCCAACCATATAGCACTTGATTATTTTTTAAAATCAAATATGATGTGTAATTCCTCCTCCATCGTTTATTCTATGAATATTTTCCAATTAATCAGTGTTTATGCAGAACTAAACCAGCCAACCCTTGCATATGAAAAATGCATATTCAGTAAAGCGTTACTAAAGCAACACAATAACTATAGTCGAATTATTACCGTTGATATGTTCGAATGTATAACACTTACTAATTTAGGTCTTTACAATGAATCTAAAGAAAAATTATTAAAGATATTATCTTCGGCAAACAACGATTACTTAAGTTACAGAACAGACCAAATTTATCATAATCTAGCTTGGTGCTATCTATTAAACTGTCAATACAGTGAAT
>ULTN01015776.1_pt1 | contig 10516 bp, 7 predicted proteins | sample 1957681 | NCBI WGS metagenome assembly ULTN01 (sample SAMEA4835736, study PRJEB28245) | human gut metagenome | biome: gut microbiome; material: fecal sample | place: Denmark | collected 2008
AGGGGTTCTCGCCGTTGGCGCTCCCCTCAATGATCTGCATCATAAAGCGAACCACGCCGTCCAGCTCGTCCTTGGTGGTGGAGTAGGCAATCATCAACGGGTCACTCACGATCTCCTCGTACAGCGTTTTCACTTCGGCGTTCAGTGCGGCGATTTTCTCGTTGTCCTTTTCATCGGCGATGATGGCACGGTTGAGATCCAGCTTTTTCAGGTTGAATTGCCCCAGCTTATCCTGCAGCTTCTCGCTTTTATCCGCAGCGGTCTTCGCCACGATAAATGCGGTAAACTCATCGGTATCCTGAATGGCAACGCCCAATTCTCTTGTTTTCTCAATCAGTTCCTTATAAGTCATAATGTAATCCTCCGTATCGGTTTTATCGTTTGTTTCATGTTGTATTTTTCTGTTTCTATTCTGCTGCTTCAGTCAAATACACTCGCCTCGCAGCGCCCAGTTCATTGCATCGGTGATTTGCACCTCCATGAATTCTCCTATCATTTCGGGCGAAGCGGCAACCTCCACAATAGTATTATCCTCGCTGCGGCAGGAAAGTGTTCCGGGGCTCTTGCCTTCGTCCTCTGCCAGCACCCGCAGTGTTCTACCCACATAACCTTTCAATAATTCACTGCCAATGGCACCCTGCGTATCCAAAAGCTCGCGGAACCAGCGACTTTTCTCCTCGGCGGGAATGGGATCCGGCAGCTTTTCGGCTGCGGTCCCGCTGCGACGGGAGTAGATAAAGGTAAACAAAGCACTGTATCTTATCCGCCGTACCAGCTCCAGCGTTTTTTCAAAATCCTCCCGCATTTCACCGGGAAATCCAACTATAATATCGCTGGTAACCGAAAGATTCGGCATTTTTTCTCTGGCATATTGCAACAGTTCTTCATAATGCCGCAGATCATAGTGGCGGTTCATCGCCGTTAAAATGCGGTCGCTTCCGCTCTGCACCGGCAGGTGCAGGTGCTTGCACACCTTATCGCACTCCGCCATGGCATCGATCAGCTCCTTGGTGCAGTCCTTGGGGTGGCTTGTCATAAAGCGGATACGAAAATCCCCCTCTATGGCATTCACCTGCCGCAAAAGCTCAGCAAAGCTGCATGGCTCTGCCAGCCCCTTTCCATAGGAGTTAACGTTCTGCCCAAGCAAAGTAATATCCCTGCAGCCGCTCTCCACCAGCTTTTTCACCTCGCGCGTGACATCAGCAGGCATGCGGCTGCGCTCGCGCCCGCGCACGAAGGGAACGATACAATAAGAACAGAAATTATCACAGCCATACATCACCGGAACAAAAGCCTTAAACGGGCTTTCGTGCAGAACCGGAACATCTTCATACAGGGTGGTGTCCGTTCCGCCCTCCATGGCATCGCAGCGGATACTGCGCCGTCCCTCCAGCAGCACACGGGATAGCAGCTCCGGCAGTCTTCCAGCAGCATTGCTGCCCATTACAAGATCGACATAGGGATAACTCATTTTCAGCTTCTCGCTGACCTGCTGCTGTTCGGTCATGCAGCCGGCAAGTGCAATAACAAGGTCGGGCTTTTTCTTTTTCAGCCCCTTAAGTGCCCCAACATTGCCAAAGACCCGTTGCTCAGCATTTTCTCTGACGGCACAGGTATTGTACAAAATGAGATCTGCCTGACGGATATCCTCAGTAAAGCCGTAACCAAGCTCCGCCAGAACGCCCTTGAAACGTTCCCCATCATAGACGCTCTGCTGGCAGCCGTAGGAGTGAACGTGCGCCAAAGGCGGGGTCTCATAGCGCTCGCTGAGATATTGTCTGATCGCCTCGGCACAGCTTTGCTGCCTGCCAAGCGTGTGAAAATTCTGCGGGACGGTTTTGCCCTGATCCAAGGTTTCAACACCCTTTCGTTCAAATAAAAATCCAACTTATATTGTAGCATTTTTTGTTTTGCACCGCAACACTTTGAAAAGATCTTCCAAAAGAAACAGCACACCCCATGCCATGAGATGTGCTTCTGTTCTTATGTTCCGCATCAGTCCAGCGGAAAAAGCTGCTGCAGAGCTTCGGCGGTCATCTGCTTTGCAGCGGCGCTCTGCACCCCCTCAGGCGTGGTCAGTGCGCTGCACAGCAGAAAGGTAAAGCGCTCTGCTTCCCTTTTTGCCATTTCTGTCGGCATATTCCGGCGCTCCAGCGTTCCCGCTAAAATATCACGCATCTCCTGCTGTTCGCCAAGCAACATATCGTTCACTGCGGGCATAGAAAGCGCAAGCGCCTGAAGCATGATATAAAAACGGTTCTGTGAATTATCGTTAAGCAGGTCTTCCAACTGCTCTTGACGCTCGATTGCATCACGGGTATGCAGCAGATCATCCAGTCGGTTCTGCAGCTCCAGCAGTACCATCTCCGCTGTTACCAGCAAAATATCGTCCTTGCTCTCAAAGTAATGATGGAGCATGCCGGCAGCCATTCCTGCCTCCTGCGCAATATCCTTTACCGACGTCAGCTCATAAGAACCGTTGCGGATCACAGCGCTTTGCAGTGCCCTGCAGATTTCCATACGACGCTGTTCTGCCAGCGAGGGTCTCCCCATGTGTTTTCTCCTCCTTAGAAGCGGTTTTATTGCCCGCACATATTGACAATGCCGCCCTTTTGTTGCTTAATGTGGTTGGATAAGCTCTTCGAGGCGGCAGTCCTTACTGGACTCGCTTTTTTAATTATACCACAGGAGGCGGAAAAATGAAAGTCTTTTTGCTGATTGCAGCAGTAATTCTGCTGTCAGGAATCCTAGTGATACTTCATCTCGTCTTCGGTCTGTTTCGGCGCGGCAATACAGCACCCTATGCCCCATGCCGCCAGATCCCTAAAGAAAGCCCTCTGTGCAAAAAGACCATTTTCTGTCTTGGCTCCTCGATATCCTCCGGCTTTTCCGCAGGCGGTGTCTCGTTTCTCGATTATCTCTCCTGTATTGACGGCTGCCGGATCATACAGGAAACCGTCTCTGCCACGACTTTGGCAGACAGAGGATATTTTTCCTATCTTAAGCGTCTGCGTCGCCAGATGCTTCGTATGAAAGCTGCGCCGGATTGTTTTCTCTGCCAGCTTTCCACCAACGATGCCGCATTGCGAAGCCCTGCCGGTAAGGTAAGCCGCAGTAAAAACCTTTCGGATTTCGATCCGTCAACTGTCAGCGGAGGGATAGAAACCATTCTGGCATTGGTACAGGAGAAATGGGGCTGTCCTGTTGTCTTTTATACTGCCGCCCGCTATGATAATCCGCGCTACCACAAGCTGGTAAATCTACTGGTAGACCTGCAGGAAAAATGGGATTTCACACTGCTGGATCTATGGCATGACCGCACCTTTAACAATTTATCCCGTGAAGAGCGAGCACTCTACATGAACGATTCCGTTCACCCAACCCGTGCAGGCTATCTGCTATGGTGGCTGCCACGCTTTGAGAAAGCTCTTGCTGAAGCGATGAAATTGACAGTAACTGAATAAGCGCAAGCGGGTGGAGATCTGACGATGTCTGCCCGCCGCTGTATTTTAATTGGACGCATTTACTGAATTCCACATATTTTCCGGCTTATCTTCCGAAAATTTCTTTGGGCCATTCTGCAAGTCGAACTTGTGTTCGCACATGCCTTGTGGTACAATATAAGATGGATTTAAATGAACCAGGGGGTGAAGGCATGAGTACAGATCATTTTGAACTGGTATCTCCTTTTCAACCTACCGGTGACCAACCGGAGGCAATTGAAGCGCTGGTAAAAAGCATAGAGGCAGGTAACCGCATGCAGACGCTGAAGGGTGTAACCGGAAGTGGTAAAACCTTTACCATGGCGAATATAATCCAGCGGCTGAACCGTCCTACGCTGGTGCTGGCACATAACAAAACGCTGGCGGCGCAGCTATGCAGTGAATTTAAGGAATTCTTCCCCCGAAATGCTGTAGAATACTTTGTCAGCTACTATGACTACTACCAACCCGAAGCTTACATTGCCTCCACTGATACCTACATTGAGAAGGACAGCGCCATCAATGACGAAATTGAAAAGCTGCGGCACTCTGCCACCTCATCCCTCTCGGAGCGTCGAGATGTCATTATCGTTTCCTCTATCTCCTGCATTTACACGTTAGGAGACCCGATCGACTATCGGAACATGGTCATTTCGCTGCGTCAGGGTATGGAAAAGGACCGTGATGAGCTTATTCGTAAGCTGGTTGAGATCCAATATGAGCGCAATGATATTAACTTCGTGCGCAACAAATTTCGCGTGCGCGGCGATGTGGTGGAAATTTACCCTGCCTATTCGAGTGAAACCGCTATCCGGGTCGAGTTTTTCGGGGACGAAATAGACCGCCTGTGTGAGATAAATACCGTAACCGGTGAAATTAAGAATGTAGTGAGCCATGTGGCGATCTATCCTGCCTCGCATTATATCGTGCCGCGTGAACGGCTGTTAGCAGGTATTGAAGAGATTCGGCGGGAATGTGATGAGCGGGTGGAATACTTCCGTGCAAATAATAAGCTCATTGAGGCACAGCGCATTGCTGAGCGTACCAACTATGACATTGAAATGCTGCAAGAAATCGGCTTTTGCAAGGGCATCGAAAACTATTCCCGGGTTTTAAGCGGCAGGGCGCCCGGCAGCATGCCCTATACCCTGCTGGACTATTTCCCTGAGGATTTTGTTATCTTCATTGATGAGAGCCATGTAACACTGCCGCAGGCAAGGGGCATGTATGGCGGTGACCGCAGCCGGAAAGAATCACTTATTGAATATGGCTTCCGGCTCCCCTCGGCTTTGGATAACCGTCCGCTGAAATTTGATGAGTTTATGGGCAAGCTCAAGCAAATTGTTTGTGTCAGTGCAACACCCGGCGAGTTGGAAAAGAGCCAAAGCAGTCTGATCGCCGAGCAGGTTATCCGTCCCACCGGACTGCTGGACCCTGAAATTGATGTGCGGCCCGTAGATGGGCAGATCGATGATCTTATTGGAGAAATCAACTTACGGACTGCAAAAGGGCAGCGCATTTTGGTCACCACACTCACCAAGAAAATGGCGGAGGATCTGACCGCCTATCTGGAGAAAACCGGTATCAAAGTACGGTATATGCACCACGATATAGATACCATCGAGCGAATGGAGATTATTCGTGATCTGCGAAAAGGAGAATTTGATGTTCTGGTGGGTATCAACCTGCTGCGTGAAGGGTTGGATATTCCAGAAGTCTCGCTGGTAGCGATACTGGACGCCGATAAGGAGGGCTTCCTGCGCAGCGAAACCTCACTGGTACAGACCATCGGCAGAGCTGCCAGAAATGCCGAAGGCAAGGTCATCATGTACGCCGATGAAGTGACTGACAGTATGCAAAAGGCTATCGAGGAAACCTACCGTAGACGGGAGATCCAGCAGAAATATAACACCAAGCACGGCATCACCCCGCAGACCATCAAGAAGGAGATCCGCGAGGTGCTGGAGATCAGCGTAACTGACAAGAAGAACGGCAAGGGCGGCAAGAAGATGAGCCGCAAGGAGACTGAAGCCGCCATTGCCAAACTGACCGCCGAGATGCGGGAGGCGGCACGGCTCTTGGAATTCGAGCATGCCGCCTACCTGCGGGATAAGATAGCTAAGCTAAAGGAGACGCTGTAAAAACGGCGCTGAAAACAGGCAAGATAATTCCGTAAAGACACAAAACTTTACAACGAAGAAAAGCCGATGAAACCGCGGCTTTTCCCGCAAGGAGGAACTAATGGCATTAGATAAGATCGTGATCCGCGGCGCGCGGCAGAATAACCTGAAAAACATTGATCTGGAGATCCCAAGAGATAAGCTCATCGTCTTTACCGGTCTTTCCGGCAGCGGTAAGACCTCCCTCGCCTTTGATACCATCTACGCAGACGGGCAAAGACGCTATGTGGAGAGCCTTTCCTCCTACGCCAGAATGTTCTTGGGTCAGGCGGAAAAACCCGATGTGGACGAAATTTCGGGGCTTTCCCCCGCTATTTCCATTGACCAGAAAACCACCAGCAAGAACCCCCGTTCCACAGTGGGCACCGTGACCGAGATTTATGACTATCTGCGTCTTTTGTACGCCAGAGTCGGTATCCCCCACTGCCCCATCTGCGGGCGGGAGATCACCCAGCAGACGGTAGACCAGATGGTGGATAAGGTGCTGGCGCTGCCGGAGGGCACCCGTATTCAGGTGATGGCACCCATAGTACGGCACCGCAAGGGCACCTACCAAAAGGAGCTGGACGCGGCACGCCGCAGCGGTTATGTAAGAGCCAGAGTGGACGGCAGCATGTATGAGCTGACCGAAGAAATCAAGCTGGAAAAGAACTATAAGCATACCATCGAGATCGTGGTGGATCGTCTTTCAGTCAAGCCGGAGATCCGCTCCCGACTGGCAGATTCGATAGAGACCTGCTGCGCCATGACCGGCGGGTTGGCGTTGGTCGATGTGGTAGACGGCGAGGAGATGCTTTTTAGTCAGAACTATGCCTGCCCCGATCATGATATCTCCATCGAGGAGCTTTCCCCCAACATGTTTTCATTCAATAATCCGGCAGGAAGCTGCCCTACCTGCACTGGTCTCGGCGTCTTTCAAAAAGTCGATCCCGCTTTGGTGGTACGCTATCCCGACCGCTCTATTCGGGACGGCGCCTTTAAGGTGACAGGCTGGAGCTGTGATCCCGGCTCCATTGGTGAAATGTATTTTACGGGACTAAGCAAGCACTTCGGCGTCCCGCTGGATATTCCGGTAAAGGATATGCCAAAGGATAAGCTGGATCTGGTGCTTTACGGAACAAAGGGCGAAAAGTTTGAGATGGTGCGGCAGTCCGCCGGCTTCAAGGGTAAATTTGTCAATGAATTTGAGGGCATTGTCAACAATTTGGAACGCCGCTTTAAGGAGACCAACAGCGAGTGGATGCGGTACGATATTGCCTCTTTTATGTCCTCGGTTCCCTGTCCCGACTGCCATGGAGATCGTTTGCGCCCAGAAATGTTGGCGGTGACGGTGGGCGGCATCAATATCAGCGACTTCTGCAAAATGAGCGTGCGGGACGCACTGCAATTTATGGATACCTTGACGCTGACCGATATGCAGCAGAAGATCGCCGGTCAGATCATCAAGGAGATCAAGAGCCGGCTTTCGTTCCTTGCTAATGTGGGACTGAACTATCTGACCCTTGCTCGCAGCGCCAGCACCCTTTCCGGCGGCGAAAGCCAGCGTATCCGGCTCGCAACCCAAATCGGCTCCAGCCTCATGGGGGTTCTGTATATTCTTGATGAGCCGTCCATCGGGCTGCACCAGCGGGATAATGCAAGGCTGATAGAGGCGCTGAAAAACCTGCGTGACCTTGGCAACACCGTCATTGTGGTGGAGCACGATGAGGAAACGATGGAGGCCGCCGACTATATTGTGGATATCGGGCCAGGTGCAGGGATCCACGGCGGTCATGTGGTTTACAGTGGTCCTGCCAATGAAATAAAATACTGCAAGGAGTCCATTACCGGGCAGTACCTTTCCGGTATGAAGAAAATCCCGCTGCCGGAGGTGCGCCGCAGCGGAAACGGCGGATATCTGGAGGTTGTGGGCGCTGCTGAGAATAACCTCAAGGGCATCAATGTCAAATTCCCGCTGGGCTGCTTTGTAGCAGTGACTGGTGTTTCCGGCTCCGGTAAAAGCTCGCTGGTCAATGAAATTTTGAATAAGGCTTTGAGCAAGGAGCTGATGGGCGCCCATGTGCGCCCCGGAAAGTATAAAGCTCTGCATGGACTGGATCTGGTGGATAAGGTCATAGATATCGACCAGTCCCCCATCGGACGAACACCCCGCAGCAACCCTGCCACCTATACCGGCGTATTTAACGATATCCGAGAGGTCTTTGCCGCCACCAATGAGGCCAAGATGCGCGGCTACAAAATCGGAAGATTTTCCTTTAATGTAAAAGGCGGACGGTGCGAAGCGTGTGAAGGCGCCGGTATTCTGGAAATCCCGATGCACTTTTTGCCCGATGTGTATGTTCCCTGCGAGGTATGCAAGGGCAAGCGTTATAATCGGGAAACACTGGAAGTCAAATATAAAGGAAAAAGTATCTACGATGTGCTGGAAATGAGCGTCGAGGAAGGGCTTTCCTTCTTTGAGAATTTGCCCAAAATTAAACGAAAGCTGCAAACGTTGTACGATGTGGGGCTTGGATATATCAAGATCGGGCAGCCTGCCACAACTCTTTCCGGCGGCGAGGCGCAGCGCGTGAAGCTGGCAACCGAGCTTTCCCGCCGCAGCACCGGCAAGACGGTGTATATCCTGGACGAGCCGACCACCGGTCTGCACACCGATGATGTGAAGAAGCTCATTGAGATTTTGCAGAAATTTGTGGATGCGGGCAATACCGTCATCGTCATTGAACATAACCTTGATGTCATAAAAACTGCGGATCATATCATTGATCTGGGTCCTGAGGGCGGTGACGGCGGCGGTACGGTGGTATGCTGCGGCACGCCGGAGGAGGTTGCGGAGTGCAAAGCTTCCTTTACCGGTCAATATCTGAAAAAGCTGCTGATAAAGAAATAAGCTATGAAAAAACCGGCTGGCGAGCATTGCTCAAAAGCCGGTTCTGCCTATCATCAATAGAGTTGAAGTACGGACACAATCTTTTATTCAGTGAGGAAATCAAAGTCTGTGCCGTCCTCCGGACTGCGCAGGGCAAATGCCTGTCTTGCCGACGAACTGAAAAATCCCGACTGTGCCATTGAGACATAGTCATTGCCGGCGATAATAAAATGGTCGATTAGGTCAATAGAGATGGTACGCAATGCGTCCCTCAAAGAAAGCGTTGCAGAGATGTCCTCACGTGAAGGAATGGCTATCCCACGCGGGTGGTTATGTGCCAGCAAAATGCTGGGTGCATGATGGCGCAGCGCCAACTCAGCGATTCTGCGACCGGGAAGCTGTACGGCATTCGGAGCGCCGGTGGAAATACGGTCGGTGCAAATCTCCCGCAGATTGTTATCCAAGCAGACAAGATACAGCGTTTCCTCCGGCAGTCCGTTGCAGGCAGCAACCAGTTTTTTGCCGTAGTAGCGCATCAAGTCTGACCGCTCGGCATCATTGGGCGGTGGTGAAATTGCTTCTGCATAATATCGGCGTGCAATATCGGCAACCAGATGTAAATGCAGGGCAGCGTTCATTCCGATTCCTTCCACTTGAGCAAGCTGCTCCGGTGCTGCATTCAAAACACCTACCAGTGAGCCAAACTGCTCAATCAAACGGTGTGCCAATACATTGGTATCACGGCGCGGCACTGAATAAAAAAGCAAAAGCTCCAAAACATTGTGGGGAGGAAAGTTATCTAAGCCCTCCGTAAGATACCGTTCCCGCAGCCGATCACGATGACCGGAATGCTCATTCGGCATAAGGCAAGCCTGCCCTCTTTCGACAGAATTCTTTTTCTATCTTAGCATTCCCTATGCAAAATGTAAAGGGAATCAAGGCTTGACGGAACATCAGAATATCGGTATTCTTATAAAGAATAAAGCAATAAGAGGATATAACGATGAAAGAATTTGCGATAGGACAAAACGATGCAGGGCAACGGCTGGACAAATTCCTGACCAAAGCCGTTCCGCTTCTGCCCGCCTCCATAATGTACAAAGGGATTCGTACCAAACGAATCAAAGTGAACGGCAAACGGGCGGAGATCAGCACACGGCTGACGGCGGGCGACACGGTAAGCCTGTATCTCAATGATGAGTTCTTTGAGGAGACACGGGCGGACACGGCATTTCTGCGGGCGGGCGATGAGGTTTCGGTCATCTATGAGGACGAGAATATTCTGATTGCCGAGAAGCCTGCCGGGCTGGTGGTGCACGAGGACGAGAGCGGAACGGCGGATACCCTTATTGCGCGGGTGCAAAAGTACCTGTGCCAAAAGGGCGAGTACGATCCGGCACGAGAGAACAGCTTTGCGCCTGCATTATGCAACCGCATTGATCGAAACACCTGCGGGCTGGTTCTGTGCGCCAAGAATGCCATGGCATTGCAGGAGATGAACGAAATTCTAAAGGAGCGAAAGGTAGAAAAAACCTATCGCTGCGTAACGGTGGGCGTACCAAAGCCTGATCACGCAGTGTGCAAGGCATTTCTAAGGCGGGACACCAAGACCAAGACAGTGACCGTTTTTGATAAGCCGCAGCCGGACGCCAAGACCATTCTGACCGAATACCGTGTGCTGCGGCAGAAAAACGGGTTGGCGCTGCTGGAGGTGACGCTGCACACCGGACGCACCCACCAAATCAGAGCGCACATGGCGCATCTTGGGTATCCCCTTTTGGGCGACACCAAATACTGCACCCCTGAAAGTCTGAAAAAGGCGAAAGCGCTGGGGCTGCGGCAGCAGGTGCTGTGCGCATGGCGGCTGCGCTTTACAGATATCGCGGAGACCTCTCCCCTTGACTACCTGAACGGGCGGGAGTTCTATGCAAAGAAGCTGCCGGACGACTGGGTGAAATAAGCAGAGGTGAAAAGACCTCCCGCGG
>ULTN01021037.1_pt1 | contig 10501 bp, 8 predicted proteins | sample 1957681 | NCBI WGS metagenome assembly ULTN01 (sample SAMEA4835736, study PRJEB28245) | human gut metagenome | biome: gut microbiome; material: fecal sample | place: Denmark | collected 2008
GTATCAACGTTCTTCAAGGCGTCCAGCAAAAAGCGGTTATTAAAGCCCATTTCCAGCAGATTACCGGTGGTGGAGCAGCAGCATTCATCATATGCCTTGCCGATGCTGGTCGAGCAGCTCATCTTAATGACCGATTCTCCGAAATCCACCCGCAGCGGACTGCGCAGCCGGTCACTGATCAGCAGACTGGTGCGTTCGATGGAATTGATCAGGGCACGGGTATTTACCACCACGGCAGTGCTGCTTTCCCGCGGGATCGCCGCACGATAGTCAAGGAAATCTCCCTCCAGCAGGCGGCTTACCAGTGTCCGGTTGCCCATATCAAACAGAATATGCTTCCGGCTTATTTCAATGGAAATATTGCCCTCCTCGGTCATCAGCTTCAGCAGCTCGCCCAGTGTCTTGCCGGGAACGATAAACCGCATCGGCTCCTCATGGTTCACCTTTTCCCGCCGCAGCGCCAGCCGGAAGCCATCAACTGCCACCACCGTCAGCTCGCCGTCCTGCAGCTCAAACAGGCAGCCGGTCTGTACGGGCTTGCTGTCGTTGGTCGCTATGGCATAACGGGTCATATCCACCATCGAAGAAAGGGTCTCCATCGGCATCGAAAAGCCCTGTGCCTCTCCTACCGAAGGCAGCTCCGGAAATTCCTCCGAGGTCATACCCAGAATGGTAAACTGCGAAACGCCGCCGGTGATTTGCACCAGACACCGGTCGTCTGCCTCAATGGTCACCTCGTCGCTTTCAATGCGGCGGATAATATCGGAAAACACCTTGGCGGGAATAATGATCTCGCCGGTTTTTTCTACCTTTGCCTCCAGACTGGCGGTAATGCCCATCTCTAAGTTATAGCTCATCATGGTAATTTCCCGTGTGTGCGCACGGACTAAAATACCCTCCAGAGCCAAAAGGGTGCTTTTGGGGCTTACTGCCAGCAGTGCGGAGTTGATCCCGTTGACCAGCGCTGCGGTATTGCAGGTAAATTTCATTATCATGCTGTCGTCCTCCTTGTGCCCGCCGGAAAAATTCTCACTTTCCCCATTTTCCGGCTGGGGTTACGCTCATTTTCTTTCATTATTTATGTGCTGTGCAGGAATATCATATATAAACATCAGTTGTAATAGTAGGGGACCTTGAAAAGTGGAAATGCCTACGCTTTCCCGATGGACAAGCAGGTTTCTGCCGCTTTTCGTCATATGGAAAGCACCACGGAAAATTTGTGGAGAATGTGAAAAAAATTTTTTCTTTCCACACGGCAGTGGAAATCTGTCGGTGGAATGTGAAAAATCGGTGGAAAGCGTTTTTTAAGCGTCGGCATTGCGGATATTCTTGATGATATCCTCAATGACCTCTTTTTTGCGGGGGTCGCTTTCCAGTATTTTGGCAACCTGCGACAGCGCATAAATAACGGTGGTATGGTCGCGCCCGCCGAATTCCTGTCCGATCTCCAGCTGAGTCATGCCGGTGATCTCCCGCACCACATACATAGCGATCTGCCGTGCTGCGGAGATCTGGTTGCTGCGGCTTTTGCCGCGGATCTCCTCCGCCGTAACGCCGTAGGTGCGCGCCACCTCATCAATGATACGGTCAACAGTTACGGGCAGCGGCGTCTGGTCGGTCATAATGTCCTGAATGGCATTTTCCGCCAGACTAATGGTAATAGAGGAGCCGTTCAGTCGGGCGTGGGCGTCCATTCGCTTCACAACGCCCTCCAGCTGCCGCACATTATCCTTTACCTTGCCGGCGATGAACGCCGCCACATCTTCCGGCATCTTCATTCCCAGGCTTTCCGCCTTGCGGGTGATGATCGCCATGCGGGTCTCATAATCCGGCGGCTGTACATCAACCAGCAGACCCGATTCGAACCGGCTGCGGAGCCTGTCCATCAGCGTTTTGATCTCCTTGGGTGGACGGTCGCTGGTCAGAATAATCTGCTTGCCGCATTCATACAGCGAATTAAAGGTATGGAAAAATTCCTCCTGCGTACTCTCCTTGCCGGCGATGAACTGAATATCATCGACCGCTAAAAGATCTACCTGACGGTATTTTTCCTTAAATTCGGCGGTGGTGCGGTCACGGATCGCCAAGATCAGCTCGTTGGCGAATTCCTCACATTTTACATAGATCAGCTTATAGTCGGGGTGGTTCTGCCGTATCTTTCCGCAGATGGCATAGATCAGATGGGTCTTGCCCAAGCCGCTGCCGCCGTACATAAATAAAGGGTTGTAGCTCTTGGCGGGGTTATTGGCGACTGCCCACGCAGCGGCATGCGCCATGCTGTTGCCGCTGCCCACCACAAAGGTCTCAAAGGAATATTCCTTTTCGGGCTGGAACTCCTGCTCGGCTGCCGCAGGTGCGGCGGCAGGGGAGGGAGGCGGCGCCTCACGGGAATAGATCTCGACCTTCACAGGGAAGCCGATGATCTGCTCGAAGCAGCTTGCCAAAAGGGCGTTGTATTTATTATCGGCAATATCCCGCTTCATTTTGGTGTTTCCCATCAGGCGGGCGGTCTCGCCGTCCAGCGAGATCAGCTCCAGATCTTTGATCCATAAGCCATAGGCGACCTCGCTCATTTCACCCCGGCACAGCTCTTTTACTCTCTCAAAAACATCGGAAAAAGAATCCATATTGAACCTCATTTCATTTTCTCCCCACAGCACCTGCCATGGGGATAGATACCTATTTTATATAGTAGCATATTCGGGGTCGAATTACAACATCGGAACCCCAGAAAAGCCCCAAATTTTCCACCAAAAAAAGAGCCGGTGTGAAAAGCCCGCCCTCCCCCGAAGAAAGGAAAGCAAGGGGTGCAAAGCATCGGCTAAAGCAGAAAAAAATAAAATGTACCTCCCATATCTTGTAGCTGTTCCGTTGCCTCTCCACTACCGGCGCACCCTATACACAGAATCCCGCAAAAACAGCAGCTTTTTCTTGACATTCTCTCGTAAATTAAGGTATAATTCAAAATTGCAGGGTCATCTCTCCCAATAGCGCGTTGGGACAAATGACCGACCACATCAGGCAGGCTCCCGCGCCGGGAGATGCCGCCGAGACCCGGAAGGAGGGGAAGAACAATGCTCAGAACTTATCAGCCCAAAAAGAGACAGAGAAGCAAGGTACACGGGTTCAGAAAGAGAATGGCGACCGCCAACGGTCGTAAGGTCCTGGCTCGCAGACGCGCCAAGGGCAGAGCCAGACTGACCCACTAAAGATGATGCCCACAGCGCTGCGTTGTGGGCTGATTTTTTAATCCGGCTTTACACTGCCGCAAGGCAGCACATGATTACTGGGAAACCAAACGCGATGGCAGCGGTGTGAAAGGGACAACCTCTTCTTTTTCTTCTCAGTCCGGCACACCGCACAACTGCCCGCTCTCCCGCGGCGCAGGGAAGGGACCCGTAAAATGAAAATCACTGCGATCATCAAAAAAAACCGCGACTTTACCCGCATGTACCGCAGGGCACGGTCGCAAACCGGACAGCTTCTGGTTACCTATTGTGCCAAAAACCGTCTGGGTCACAACCGTATCGGCATCACCGCCAGCAAACGGGTGGGCAATGCCGTCCGGCGCAACCGCGCCAAGCGCGTGATCCGCGCCGCCTATACCGGTTTGGAGGGGCAGCTTCCGCAGGGCTACGATTTCATCTTTGTCGCCCGCAGCCGCACCGCCCACTGTAAAATGCAGCCGGTGCAGGAAATGATGCTCCGCCAGATCACCGCCCTGTGCGAGGCCCCGAAAAGGGAGACGGAGACACCATGAAACGGTTGTGGCAGTTCCTCAAAAAAATATGCAGCGAGCTTTTGATCCTGCCCATCAGGATCTATCAGAAATGCATCTCCCCCTTCATTCCTCCCAGATGCCGGTTTTCCCCCACCTGCTCCTGCTATGCGGTCACGGCGCTGCGGCGCTTCGGCCCCATTCGGGGGAGCTTGCTGACCATCTGCCGTTTGGCACGGTGTCAGCCTTTCGGCCGTCCGGGGTACGATCCCGTTCCCCAGCGCTTTTCCCTGCGTCCCTTTGCGGGCGCCCTGCAGGAAAAGCAGGCGGCACACCCGTCCCAGCACCCTGCCGGTGATATTTCCGCCGACGGGGAGACTATCCCCCATGAAAATGGGAACGGAGGATCATCTCTATGAACTTTATTATGACAATTTTCGGCTATCCCTTCGGGTGGCTGATGTACGGCTTGTATCATCTGGTCAGCAATTACGGCGTGGCGCTGGTGCTGTTTACCCTGATCGTTAAGGTACTTTTGTTCCCTTTGGGTCTCAAGCAGCAAAAATCCAGCGTCAAAATGCAGATCATTCAGCCTAAAATTCAGGAAATTCAGGCGAAGTACAAGAACAATCAGGCAAAAATGAACGAGGAGCTGCAGGCTCTGTATGCCAAGGAGAACTACAATCCCATGAGCGGCTGCGGTACCCTGCTTATTCAGTTCCCCGTCATCTTCGGTCTGTTGGACGTTGTTTATAAGCCCCTGACCCATCTGCTGCGGTTCTCCAAGGAGACCGTTGCCGCTCTTACCGAGGTGGCGGGCTCTTTGGGTGTCTCCACTGTCGGCTATGCCCCGCAGATCAGCATTTATCAAAGCGTGATGCAGAATCCGTCCGCTTATTCCTCCGTCGGCGCCGATGTCATCGCCAAAATCCAGTCTCTTGACATGGGCTTCCTCGGCATGGATCTTTCCGGCACGCCCAATCTCCCCTGGCAGGGCGGCTGGAACTGGCTGGTCATCATTCCGCTGCTCTCCGGTCTTACCGCGCTGCTTTCTTCCGTCATTTCCATGAAGAACAGCCCCAATATGGGCCAGGCAGGCGCCAGCATGAAGATGATGATGTACTTTATGCCCCTCATCTCCATCTGGTTCACCTTCATGGTACCGATCGGTGTCGGTATCTATTGGACCCTTTCCAATGTGTTCGGCTGCGTTCAGGCGCTGATCCTCAATAAGATCTATAATCCCAAGGAGGTAGCCGAAAAGCTGCAGGAGGAGGCCAAGGAGCGTGCCGAGCGGGAGCGTCAGGAGCGCATCGAGGCGAAAAAGCGTGCCAAGGAGGCACTGAAGAACGGCGAAAAGGTGGAGGATACCACTTATCTTTCCGATAAGGAAAAGATCAAGGAGGCACGCCGCCGCTATGCCGAAAAGTACGGCGATGAATATGTCGACGATTGATGCCGGAATAATAAAGAGGTAATTGATTATGATAAAAGAGATCATTGCTACCGGCGCGGACGCCAATGCCGCCATCGAAAGCGGCGCGCTGCTGCTGGGTCTGCCTCGTGACGAGGTGCAGTTTGAGATCATCGACCTGCCCCGCAAGGGCGGTTTTCTGGGGCTGAAAAAGCTGCCCGCCAAGGTTCGCGTGTGGGCAGAGCTTCCCGATGAAAAGCCGGCAAAGAGCGAAAAGCCCCGCCGGCAGGAGGCTCCCAAAAAGGAGAACAAGCCGGAGGCAAAGCCCGCCCCCCGTGCGGAGCGTCCCGAAAAGCCGGTAAAGACCGAAAAGCCCGCCGCCCCCAAACGGGAGAAGGCGGAAAAGCCCGAAAAAGCAGAAAAGCAGCCCCGTGAGGAAAAGCCCGCTCTCGTGGAGATCGAGCCGACCGCCGAGGTGCGCGCCAAGGTGGAAAAGGCAGCCGCCTATGTCACCGAGATTTTGACTGCGATGGGGCTGAGCGATTTCACCGTTACCCCCCGCTACTATGAGGAAAATGTCCGTCTGCAGCTTGCCGGCGAGCAGATCGGCAGCGTCATCGGCAGAAGAGGCGAGACCCTTGATGCCATTCAGTATCTCACCAGTCTGGTTGCCAACCGCGGCGAGGGCGATTATATCCGTCTTTCCATCGACAGCGGCAACTATCGCGAAAAGCGTGCCCGCACGCTGGAGGCACTGGCTCGCAAGCTTGCCAATCAGGCGGTACGCACCGGCCGCAGCATCACACTGGAGCCGATGAACCCCTATGAGCGCCGCATCATTCACGGCGCGGTCTCTACCGTCAAGGGCGCTGTCAGCTCCTCCACCGGCGTCGAGCCGAACCGTCGTGTCGTGATCAGCTCCACGGTTCCGCCCACCGGCGGCAAGGAGGGCAGCCGCAGCGGTCGCGGCGGTCGCGGCGGCAATCGCCGCGGCAACGGCGGCAGAAATAACGCCGAGCACCGCAATGACGGCGAGCGCCGCAGCCGTCCCGCCGGCGAGCGCCGCCCCCGTCTGGAGGATCCGCCCGCCATCGGCGGACCGGTTCGCCGCGAGCAGACGCCGGAAACCGCTCCCAAGACCGAAAAGAGCACGGTGGAGCAGGAGATCCTTTCTGCCAATACCGGCAAGCGCTACGGCAAAATTGATATCTGAACAAAACCGAAAGACCCCGCAGCCGTCGGGGTCTTTTTCTCTGTCCGCCGCCCAAAATTTTGCGGAGCGTTCCTTCGGGCGGTGACAAAGCCGCCCTTTTGTGCTACACTGTATTTACCTTCACTTGACAAGAGCACATACGGTTTTTGCAGGCAGAAATGCTGTGCAAAAACTCCGCAGGACTTTTCGGCGAGAGAAAACCAGATGATGACAAGGAAGAGAACCGCAGGAATACTTGCGTATTTCAAGGTTCGATGACGCAGTCAGCGCTGGTTTTCACCGCCGCAAAGCGTGTGTGTCCTTGTCAAGCGAAGGTATTACGGAAAGGCAGGGTCTCTTTATGCAGAAAACCAAGCTGGGCGGGCGCTTCTGGCTGGCGCTTACGGTTTTTTCTCTTGTCGGTCAGGTTGCATGGGTCGTGGAGAATATGTATTTCAACGTATTCGTTTACAAGATGTTCCACGCCACCGCCGCACAGATCAGCCTGATGGTCTCGGCTTCCGCCGTGGTCGCCACCCTCACCACCATTTTGATCGGCGCACTCAGCGACCGTGTGGGCAAGCGCAAGGTCTTTATCTGTGTGGGGTATCTTTTGTGGGGAATTTCCATTCTCAGCTTTGCCCTCATTCGCACCGATGTTATCAGCCCGATGGTCTCGGCGGGCGTTGCAGTCAGCACCGTCTGCATCAATCTTACCATCATCATGGATTGCGTGATGACCTTTTTCGGCTCTACCGCCAACGATGCCTGCTTTAATGCATGGCTTACCGACAGCACCGATAATTCCAACCGCGGTGCGGCGGAGGGCATCAACGCCATGATGCCCATGCTGGCGATCTTGGTGGTATTCGGCAGCTTTATGTTCTTCGATCTGGAGCAGGCGGCAAGCTGGGTCACCATTTTTACCATCATCGGCGTAGTGGTGATCCTTATCGGCATCGCCGGCTTCTGGCTCATCAAGGAGCCGGAGGTTACCCCCTCGCCCGCCGGCAGCTATTGGGGCAGCATTCTCTATGGCTTCAAGCCCTCGGTCGTGCGGCAGCACAAGGTGCTTTATCTTACGCTCTTAGCATTTGCGGGCTTCGGCATTTCCATTCAGATCTTTATGCCCTATCTCATTCTGTACTACGAAAAATCCCTCGGCATGGAAAATTATGTGCTGGTCATGGCGCCTGCCATTGTGCTGGCGGCGGTGTTCACCGCCTTTTACGGCAGGCGGTATGATACCCGCGGCTTTCGCAGCGCCATTCTGCCGGGAGTGGCACTGCTGCTTCTGGGCTATCTCATTCTTTATTTTACCCGCAGCACGCTGCCGGTGTTCCTCGGCTCGCTGTGCATGATGATGGGCTATCTTTCCGGCACCGCCGTCTTCGGTGCGATGATGCGTACCTACACCCCGCCGGAGCAGGTCGGTCTGTTTCAGGGCCTGCGCATCGTGGCGCAGGTGCTGGTGCCGGGCGTCATCGGCCCCACCATCGGTGCGGCGGTGCTGAAAAATGCCGAGCTGGTGGTGGGCAGCGACGGTACTGTCTCCTTTTTGCCCAATGCCGATATTTGGCTGGCGGCATTCGCAGCGGGGCTGGTGCTGTGCGTGCTGCTGGCAGTGCTGTTCGCTCGTCTGAAAAAAGAACCGCAGCCGCTCCCGCGGCAATAAACCAAACCCGAAAGCAAGTGATCCGCCATCAAAACCGGCGGGTCACTTTTTTGCCCGACGGGAGCTGGAGATGCGGGTACCTTGCCTCAGGCAGGGTTATTCGATAATTCTACCCATTCAGTAGAAGTTTTCCCCACTTTGCACATAGTTTTCCACATTCCATAGGGGAAAAATCCGGCAAAAAAGCCGAAAAAACCGCCCTGTTTGATGTTTTGACGTTTGTTTTCCACCTTTTCCACGCCAACGGTGCGAAAAAAACGGTGGAAAGCCTGCACCTCGGCGCAGATACATTTTTCACAAAAAAGGAAAGCGCCGATCCTCTCGGCACTTTCCTCCGTCAGCTTATTTCTGTACTCCGTCGGCTCAGTCCACCAGTGCTGCGTCCATGCTGCGGTGCTCCTCCTCGGCGGCGTCCACACCGGCATTGGGGTCGTTGATCAGTGGATTGCTCACCGCCGGATCCAGCTTCACATACTTGGGCGGCTCCATCAGCAGGGCAGGGTTCATCAGCAGGCGGCGCAGCAGCCGCATCGAGCTTGCATAGTAATATCCGTCGCAGATGCGCTCATCGTTGACGATCTTCATGCCTACCGTGCGGCGGGCGGTTGCCTCTCCGTTTTCATCGTAAACGGTATGGCGCTCCCGTTTGCCCATGGCTACAAAGGTGCTGTAGGTGCCCAGCTCGGTCAGGTGGTGGTAGATGGGCCCGATGCCTAGCGAGCCGACGTTGGTGTACATCGCGCTGCAATGCCACGGGCTTGCCTTTGTCAGCTTTTCGGGCAGCCAGCCGCGGTTATCTAAAAAGTGGATCATCGAAACGGCAAACCGGAACAGCCACGCCGGCAGCTTGCCCAGCAGACCGGCTACGCCGTCAATGCCGGTGCCCTCCTCGTGGTTCATTGCCTCCTCAATGGCTTCGTCCAACCGCCGCTGCACGTCCTGCAGGGTGTCGCGCGGGTCAAAGCTCGGCTTGATCATCGTTTCCTCGCCGTCGTCGGTCATATTGCGCTTGATGGCAATGGAGATCTCGATGGAATTATGGGCATACAGCTTGTTGTGCACCACAAAGCGGTTCAATGCAGGGCGCTGGCTGATCATTCGCACCATCGCCGCCACAAAGATCGTCATCATCGAAAGATTGGGCATATCATCTTTGTGCGCTTTCAAAAAATCCATCATCGGCTCTGCGTCCAGCGTTTCCGCATAGTAGTCCTGACTGTCCAGTCTGGTTCGCATGATAAAGGGTACCACCGTAAAAAACAGCGGGACGTTGCGCAGTTTCCAGCCGTCCTTGCGGTCGCCGTGCATCTTCTTATAGTAATCTCTCATCATGGGGGGAAGCACCTCTCTTTTTGAAGCAGTATGATTGCGGAATATTTGCAGTTTCTTTACCCAGTATAGCAATTGTGTCCCAAAATTACAACCGTTTTGCCGAATAAATCATACATTGGCAACGCCGCCTTTTTGTGGTATGATATTCTATTATAGTATGCGCTTGTCACCGCTTTGCCTGCTATTTCATTCTGTAAGGAGGAAACCTCTATGCGAGATACCATTGTTGCCATTGCCACCGCCGTCGGTGGGGGAGTCGGTATGGTGCGTCTTTCCGGCGAAAAGGCGCTTGCCGTTGCCGGACGGATCTTCCGTCCTGTCAACAGCGCAAAGCACCCCGCCGGCATGGCAGGCTATACCGGTGCATTCGGCAGGGTCTACGCAGGGGAGCAGCTCCTTGATGAAGCCGTTTTGTTTGTTTACCGCGCCCCCCACAGCTACACCGGCGAGGACGTCGCCGAGTTGTGCTGTCACGGCGGAGAATTTGTGCTGTCACAGGTGCTTGCCGCCGCCGTTGCTGCGGGCGCCCGTCCCGCCGAAGCAGGCGAGTACACCCGCCGTGCCCTGATGAACGGCAAAATGACCCTTACCGAGGCGGAAAGCGTGATCGACATTATGGCGGCGCAAAATACCCAGAGCCTCCGTGCCGCTCTCGGCGCCATGGAGGGCGCCCTGCACCGTGAGGTGCTTGCCGCCGCCGATACCCTCACCGATTGCTGCGCCCACATCTCGGCATGGATCGACTACCCCGAGGAGGACGTCGAGGAGGTTTCCACCCCTGTTTTGCTGGCGCAGCTTGGCAGCGTGGAGAAAACCCTCTCCCGTCTGGAGCAAAGCTGGCAGCAGGGGCAGATGGTGCGGCAGGGCATTTCCACCGCCATCATCGGCAGCGCCAATGTCGGCAAATCCACTTTAATGAATTTACTGTCCGGTCGGGAGCGCAGCATCGTTACCGCCATCGCCGGCACCACCCGCGATGTGATTGAGGAAACCGTGCGTCTTGGCGATCTCACCCTTCGCCTTTCAGATACCGCCGGTCTGCGGGAAAGCGACGACCCCATCGAGCAGATCGGCGTGGAGCGCAGCCGCCGTGCCTTGGAGCAGTGCGACCTGATCCTTGCGGTCTTTGATGAAAGCCGTCCCCTCACCGCCGATGAACGGCAGTGGCTG
>ULTN01028859.1_pt1 | contig 10434 bp, 8 predicted proteins | sample 1957681 | NCBI WGS metagenome assembly ULTN01 (sample SAMEA4835736, study PRJEB28245) | human gut metagenome | biome: gut microbiome; material: fecal sample | place: Denmark | collected 2008
CAACACCTCGGGCTCGACCGCGAGCGCGCGGGCGATGCAAAGGCGCTGCTGCTGGCCGCCGGAGAGGCCGAGCGCGTTTTTCTTCAGGCGGTCCTTGACCTCGTCCCAAATCGCCGCGCCGCGCAGGGATTTTTCAACGATCTCATCGAGCTTTGCCTTGTTCTTGATACCGTGCGTGCGCGGGCCGTAGGCGATGTTGTCGTAAATGCTCATCGGGAAAGGGTTCGGCTTCTGGAACACCATACCCACCTGACGCCTAAGCTCGCTCACATCGACGGACGCGTCAAAAATGTCCTCGCCCTTATAGAGGACGCTGCCCGTGATCTTCACATCGGGGATCAAATCGTTCATGCGGTCGAGCGTCTTTAAAAACGTCGACTTGCCGCAGCCACTCGGGCCGATGAGCGCCGTAATGCTTTTTTCGGGAATTTCAATGTTGATATCCTTGAGCGCCTGATGGCTCCCGTACCACAGACACAGGTTCTCAACGGAAAGGATGTTGTTCATAGCCCTCTCCTCTCTTTCAATTTGTCTTCAAAGGCGAGGCCGTACCAGTGGCTCTCGCCGCGTTTTGCCGTTTTCTGCACGCAGTCGTCGCAGAATTCCGCCGCGTCTTTCAGGGCTTGCGGCATGCCTTTACCGTTCATCAGCTCGCCGCACAGGGCGGAGACGAACACATCACCCGTGCCATGCAGCGTCTGCGGAAGGCAGGGCTTGAAAATTTCCATATACTGCCCGTTCAGCCGCGCGCAGTAGCCGATCTCCTCCCCGCGGTGGACGCCGGTGATGATGACATTTTCCACCGTGAGCGCTTTAAGAAGCGTTTCTATCGGTGCGTCCATCCCGCAGCCCGCGAGAAGCGCCGCCTCCGTGCGGTTGGGCGTGATGAGCTGTGCGCTCTCGCACAGCGCGCGCATCGCCTGCACGTACTCTTCTGTAAAGCAGCCGTACAGCGCGCCGTTGTCGCCGAGCACGGGGTCGACCACAACGATGGTATCCTCCCCCGCAAAGTCGCGGAGGAAATCTTTTGCAAAATGCATCTGCTCCACCGAGCCGAAAAAGCCCATGCAGATGCCGTCGAATTTGATTTGAAGCTGTCTCCAGTGCGCGGCAAAGGCCTTCATCTCGTCCGTCATATCGCGCATGACGTAGCTGCCGAAGCCGTCCGCCGTGTGCGTCGATAAAATGGCCGTCGGCAGCGGTACCGTCTCCACCCCGTAGGAAGAGAGGATGGGCATGGCCACGCTCAGCGAACACTTGCCGAAGCAGGAAAGGTCATTTAAGAGCGCCATGCGCTTCATGCCGCTTCCGTTGACAGGTCGTATCATTGCTGTTTCCTCCTGAAGTATCGGCCGACCAGATCGGCGATGAGGTTAATGAGCATCGTCAGCAGCATTAAAATGGCCGCGATGGCGAACACCACCCCCGTATCGCTCGACTCCTTGGCGTAGAAGTACAGCGCCACCGTCAGCGTCGCGCCCGCGTTGTGCATACCCTCAAAGAAGTTGTAGAGCATGTGCGCCGAGCCCGCCGTGAATAAGAGCGCCGCCGACTCGCCGAGGATGCGTCCGATCGACAGGATACAGCCCGTCACGATACCGTCCACGCAGCTTGGCAGCACCACCGTGCGGATGGTGCGCCATTTGCCCGCGCCCAGGCCGAACGCGCCCTCGCGGTAGCTCTGCGGTACGGTCTTGAGGCTCTCCTGTGTCGTGCGCATGATGGTCGGCAGGTTCATGATCGTCAGCGTCAGCGCACCCGCAAGAAGCGACGTGCCGTTTTTGCAGAAGATCAGCATGCCGACAAGGCCGTAGATGATCGACGGGATACCGGAGAGCGTTTCGGACGCGTATTCGATGATGGGAACGAGCTTTTTGTTCGCGGCGTATTCATTTAAGTAGATGGCCGCGCCCACGCCGAGCGGCAGCACGATTAAAAGCGTCGCGATGACGATGTAGAGCGTGCTCAGGATGTCCGGCAGGATGCCGACGCGGTTGGCAAGATAGCTCGGCGCGGTGGAGAGCATCTCCCAGGTGATGTTCGGAATGCCGTTGCCCAATATATAACCAATCATACCGACTACGAGCGCGCAAGTCAATACTGCGGCGACGCCCATCAGGAGCTTCATCGCTGTGATATAGGCCTTGCGGCGGGCCGAAGACTGCATTTTCAGCATCAGTTACCCTCCTTGTCGCGCTTTAAGAAGAAGTTGAGCGCCGCATTGATGAGCAGGATGAAAAGATACAGCACGAGCGCGATGGAAAAGAGCGCCTGACGCTGCAAGCCGCTCGAATACGACATCTCGCTCGCGACCGCCGTCGTGAGAAAGCGGACGCTCTCAAAGATCGAGCCGGGCATGTTCGGCGCGTTGCCCGAGACCATCATCACGGCCATCGCTTCGCCGATGGCGCGGCCCACGCCGAGCACGACCGCCGCGGCGATGCCGCTCTTTGCCGCCGGAACGGAGACGCGGAAATAGGTCTCGACCTCAGTCGCACCGAGGGCAAGCGAGGCGTCCTCATATTCATGCGGAACGGCCTCGAGCGCCGTGACGCTCACCTTGATGATCGACGGCAGGATCATGACGGAAAGCACGATGATGGCCGCAAACAGGCTTGCGCCGTCCGGCAGGTGGAACGTCTTGCGGATGGCAGGCACGAGCACCAGCATACCGACAAGGCCGTACACGACCGACGGGATCCCCGCGAGCAGGCTGACGGCGGCCTCCAGCACGGTGCGGACCTTCTTGGGCGCGACCTTGGAGAGGTACACCGCCGTCAAAAAACCGATGGGCACGCCGAGGACGATCGCGCCTGCCGTGCCGTAAACACTCGTTAAAATAAAGGGCAGAATGCCGTACTTCGGCTCCGCCGACGTCGACGACCACACCTTGCCCGTGAGAAACGGCACAAGGCCGATCTTCTGAATGGCCGGGATGCCGGAGATGATGAGATACACCGTGATCAGCAGCACGCATCCGACCGTAATGAGGCCGAGAAGCAGAAAAATACCGTGGACGACGGCTTCAAACATTTTTTTCCTCTGCGCCATAATTGTTTCCTCTTTTTGCTGTCAGCGGGAGACGGCTCACGCCGCCTCCCGTGATGGTTCCTGTGTTCTGTTAGTTGGCTGCGACCGCACCGGCAGCGGCGATGATGCTTGCCGCATCAGCGGACAGCGCGTAGTCGAAGAAGGCCTGTGCCGCGGGGGAAAGCTTGGTGCCCTCCTTCGTGACGAGCACGAACGGACGCTGGACCACATAGCTGCCGTCCTTGACGGTCGCCTCCGTGGCTTCCACACCGCCGACTGTCAGCGCCTTGACGCTGTCGCCGACCGCGGGGAGGGAGGCATAGCCGATGGCGTCGGGGTTCTGGGACACGGTGTTGATGACGTCGCCCGTGGAGGTGAGCTCCTGACGGTACTGGCAGGCGTCCTTGGTGTCGGTGATGGACTCGAAGCCGTCACGCGTGCCGGAGCCGGCCTCACGGCCGATGAGCACGATCTCGGCGTCGTTGCCGCCGACGTCCTTCCAGTTGGTGATCTCGCCGGTGTAGATCTTGGCGATGGTGTCAATGTCGAGATCGGAGACAGGGTTCTCGGGGTTCACGACAATGGCGATGCCGTCGAGCGCGACGACGGTCTCAACAAGGCCGGAGGCCTTTTCGTCATCCTTGAGCGCACGGCTCGAAAGGCCGATGTCGCAGCGGTCTTCGCTAACGGCCTGAATGCCGGAGCCCGAGCCGGTGGGGTTATAGGTGAACTTCACGTCCTTGTTCATGGCCATGAAGGATTCGCCAAGAGAGTTGATGACCTTTTCCATCGAGGTGGAGCCGTCGGTCGAGACGGTGCCGGAGAGGGTCGTTTCGGTGTTGCTGCCGTCAGTGTTGGTGTCAGCGCTGTTGTCGTTCTTGCTGCCGCAGGCGGTCAGCAGGCTCAGCGCCATGACAGCGGTCAGCGCAAGAGTGAGAAACTTTTTCATTTGAAATACTTCCTTTCAATTTTTTCAAGATGTCGTTCCTTGCTACATTTGCCATCATAAAGGCAGGTTGTAAAATCAGAAAGTCGCCTTTTGTAAAATCGCGGTAAAAGAGAAAAAGGACGTTTTCCGTCGGAAAACGTCCTTTTTGAAGGTCAAATATCGTGTTATTCGGTGCGCAGCGCTTCGACAGGGTCCTTGCGCGCGGCGATGCCGGAGGGGATGAGGCCCGCGATGAATGTGAGCGCCATGCTGATGACCACGAGCGCCGCGCCGCCGACAGGCGGCAAGATGGCGTTCAGGCTCTCGATACCCGTCAAGTGGTGCACGACGAGGTTGATGGGGATGATCAGCAATAGCGTGATGCCGATGCCGATGGCACCCGAGCAGAAGCCCTCGATGAGCGTCTCCGCGTTGAACACGCGCGAGATATCGCGCTTGCTCGCGCCGATGGCGCGCAGAATGCCGATCTCCTTCGTGCGCTCGAGGACCGAGATATACGTGATGATGCCGATCATAATGCTCGACACGACGAGCGAGATCGCGACGAATGCGATAAGCACATAGCTGATGGCGTTGATGATCGTTGTGACCGAGCTCATCAGAAGCGCCACATAGTCGGTGTAGTCGATCTGGTCATCCTCGGAAACGCTGCTGTTATACTGCTCGATCGCATCGGCGATGGCATCCTTGTCGGCAAAGGTCGAGGCGTAGATGTTGATGGTCTTGGGACTCGCGAGGTCGACGTCGCCAAGCAGCTTCAAATTGTCCTCATACGTGCCGTTCGAGACCGTCGCGGGCATGTAGTTATCATAAAGCCAGTTGTACTGCTCGCTCGTCAGCGGCGTGACAGCGGGCGATTTTTCGAGCGCCAGGTCGAGCGCCATGGCGAGCTGATCGCTTGTCATGTTAGATAGCCGCGCCTGCACGCCCGCGGCGTACTGCTCTGTCACCTGCTCGCGGATAGACTGCTCCACGTAGCCGAAAAGCGTCTCGTCGTCCATCTGCGCAATATAGGACTTGACGGTCGCCTCATCCACACTCATCTGCTGGGCGTAGGTCGAAATGACCATCTGCTCGATGCTCGCGCGGTCGAGCGAGCCCATCTGCTGGTCCACGATGGCGGAGAGATACTCTTCGCTCGGCACGCTCATCATCGCGGTGTAGGCTGCGGCGCGCTCGGTGACGGAAAGCGTCTCGAGATAGTCCGTCACGTCCGCTTCCTTCTGCTTGTCGCTCACGGAGTAGTCATCGGTCAGGAACGGCAGGCCGAGGATAACGTCGGTCGCGGGGTCGGCCTTCTGCTTGCGTAAAATCTCGGTCTGTCCCGCCTTTTCGACGAGGTAGTCCGTCAGCGCGGACGTGTAGCCGATCGCGCCGGAGAGCATGGAGGACACTGCGTTCTCATTCGGGCGCAGGATGCCGACGATCTTCACGCGCGTGCCGACATCGTCGGAGTTATAGAGGAAGTCGAGGCCCGTATCCGTCGTGCTGACGTCGGTATATGTGCCGCTTGCGGAATCGTACTGGTAGCGCTCAGCGGGCAGGACGATCTTGAAGCTCATATCGCAGAGATCTTCATAGCTCCAGCTCTGGATGTCCTTGCTGTCGAATTCCGAGCCGTCGAGCATGTGCTGCATCGACTCCACGACCTCGTCCTGTGCGCTCAGGCCCAGCGAATAGATGACAAGGTCGGAAATTTCATTGTCCTTGTTGACGATGAGCATGACCTCGTCGTAATTCTGCGGCCAGGAGCCGTAGATGAGGTCATACTGCTCGTGCAGGAGGCCGCCCACGAGCTCGCCGCTCTCACTATCCTGCGGCGGGAGCATCTGCTCCCAGGTCTCCATCGCGGAGTAGGCCGAGCCGAAGCGCTCGAAATAGCTGCTGTAATCGCCGCCGTAGAGCTCGCTCATGCAGGTCTGCAAAAGCTCCGTCACGTCGGACTTGAAGACCTTGCCGTCGGTGTCTTTGGCATAGATGCTCATGCCGAGGTCGTAGTCATAGGAAATGGAGCTGATATGCTGCGAAAGCTCGTTGTCGCCCTCGAGGTAGGTCTTGAAGTCCTTCAAATTGTTCGTCTGCGTCTCCGCCGAGGCAAACGAGCTCATCATGTCGTACATAATGTTGTTGGAGTAGACGGCGTCGAGGTCATGCTGCTCCCCGTCGCCCTCGTCCTGCGCATGGACGCCCATCATCGAACTGACCATGCTGGACATGTCCATGCTCTCAGCCTCGATGGTCAAGGGATAGCTCGATAGCGTATCTTCCTGCACGCGGTCGATATAGGTCTGGATGCCATTGCTCAGTGACAGAATGAGCGCGATGCCGATGATACCGATGCTGCCGGCAAAGGCCGTTAAAAACGTCCGTCCCTTTTTCGTCATCAGGTTGTTGAGCGACAGCGACAGCGCCGTGCCAAAGCTCATTGAGGTCTTTTTGCTCTTGCCCGCGGCGGGCTTTTCTTCCACGGCCTCCTCATACGGCGCGCTGTCGTCCACGATCTCGCCATCCTTTAAGCGCACAATGCGGCTCGCGTAGGTCTCGGCGAGCTCGGGGTTGTGCGTCACCATGATGATGAGGCGGTCTTTGGAGATCTCTTTCAAGATCTCCATCACCTGCACGCTCGTCTCGCTGTCGAGCGCGCCGGTCGGCTCATCGGCAAGCAGGATGTCCGGATCGTTGACAAGCGCTCGCGCGATGGCAACGCGCTGCATCTGACCGCCGGACATCTGGTTCGGCTTTTTGCCCATCTGGTCGCCAAGGCCCACGCTCTCAAGCGCCCTGACCGCGCGCTCGCGGCGCTCGCTCTTGCTCACACCCGAGAGCGTGAGCGCCAGCTCCACGTTGCTCAATACCGTCTGGTGCGGGATGAGGTTATAGCTCTGGAAGACGAAGCCGATGGAGTGGTTGCGGTAGCTGTCCCAGTCGGCGTCGGAAAAGTCCTTCGTCGATTTGCCGCCGATGATGAGATCGCCCTTCGTGTAGTGGTCAAGGCCGCCGATGATGTTGAGCAGCGTCGTCTTGCCGCAGCCCGAATGGCCGAGGATGGCGACAAACTCGCTCTCACGGAACTGTAAGCTCACGCCGCGCAGGGCGTGGACGGTGGTGTCGCCCGCCTGATAATCCTTGACGATCTGTTGCAGCTTCAGCATATCCTGCCTTCTTTCTGAGTAAATAAAAATAAGAATTCCAGAGTAGGATACCATTTTGGCTTTTTTCCGTCAACGTGTGCGCGGAAGAATTCACCGAAAGTTCATCTTTGTTTACTATTCGGCAAAAAGAGCGCCGCGGCGTCGCCGCAGCGCTCCCTGATCTTCGTTTAAGCGAACGAGGTACTCATCTGCCGCTCGATCTCATAGCGCAGCACTTCTGCGCCCGAGGCATCGCATCCGACAAAATACACCCGATCCCATCCATAGTCGCCATAGTTGGCCTCTGTCGCCACTCCGCCAGTGAGGAAATACCGATAATCGCCGTCTTCAATCAACTCAGCGGCGAATGCTTCACGTTTCTCAAAGGTGTAGTCCCCGTTTTCATCTTGTGAAACCGCGCGGTATCGCTCGATCACGGCGCTATCGACCGCGGCATCGTCGACGCGTCCCCAGTAAAAGATATCCCTTACGACGCCGTTGCGCGCCATATCCCACCAGCCCGCGTGAATGCTCTCACCGTCTGAGCAGTCAAGCGGCACACCGAAATCGTCCTGCCAGCCAAGCAAGGTGTAGAAATGGCTCGCGCCGCAATAGGTCACATTCTCGCTGGCCATCAGCGTGACGCGCAGCGTCTTATAGATGTTCTCGGCGGGAAGGGATGTGATCTCGTGCGTCTTTTCATACACGCCGTAGCGCTGTTCGCCGTCGCGCAGAGCCATGGCGCGCGTCAGGTGTCCGCCGCCGAGCATATTGCAGATGAGCAGCGCACAGAGCATGATGACAACGCTTTTGACCGCGCGGCGCGCTCTCGTCGGCCGCTTTTCGATCTTCTGCTTTTTCATGGCTGCGTTCCCCCTTCCGGAAGCTCGATCCTCGTCTCGATGCGCTCGCCGAAGCGGTCGTAGACGAACGTCACGTAAGTATCGCCCTCTTCGAGCGGCACGGTGTGCTGGCCGCTGTGCACGTACAAACTGCCGCTGCTGCCCCAGCAGCTGGAATACCGGATGCTGTCTTCCCCGTACATCGTCTCGCCGCGTTCACTTTGCAGCGACATTGTCTCAATCAAACGCTCATAGACCTTTCGCCCCGGAATGCGGTCATAGCTGCTCACCCAGAGCACTGCCTGCCGCTCTCCCTCGCGCACACCGTATTCGATGCGGTTCAGCTGCACGATATCGTCCCCGACGAGGATGCGCTCGTGCAGGTCTGCCGCGCCGTCGAGCTCTTCCCATGAAATACTGTTCACCGCCGGACTCACGCGCTCGCGGATGCTCTCGTACACGCCGCCGAGCATCAGGAGCATGAAAAAGCCCTGCACACAGGCGACGATCGTGACGAAAATCGCGGCGCGCTGCACGATAACGAGCCACCAGCCGCCGTACTGCGCGCGCAGCGCCCGCCCCGTCTCCTCGGGGTCTCCCATCAGCGCCACCGCACGCCCGTAGGCCGCGTCCTCCGTATAGCCGTGCTCGACCAGCGCTTCAGCGTGGTCTTCGATGTGACCGGCGAGCTCATTTCTCAGATCGTTCGCCTCGTCAGCCGTCAGCCGGCCGACCTGCGCGAGCACGCGGTCGCAATACTCGTTTCTGTTCATAGCCTCACCCTTTTTTAAGCAAAGTGCAGCACGGCGTTCACCGCGCCGCTGTAGCGCTGCCAGCTCTGCTCCTCTTCGGTGAGCGCCGCGCGCCCGGCGCGCGTCAGGTGATAATACTTGCGCATCCGGCCGGTGGGCGCCGCCTTTTCATAGGCCTCCACATAGCCCTCGCGCTCCATGCCGTGCAGCACGGGGTAGAGCGTGCCCTCTTTCATCTCGAAGACATTGCTCGAACGGCGCGCCAGCTCCAGAATGATCTGGTAGCCGTACATGTCCTCGGTCGAGAGGAGCTTGAGCAGTAGAAGCTGCGTGTGGTCAATGCTCTTTTTCTTCATGTTGCACCTCCGATGATACATAGAGTATCTATGCTTGTAGTATACATAGAGTTGCGAGGTATGTCAAGCCAAAAATATTTGTAAATTTTTGTTCATTTTCTTAACAGACCCTAAACTTTACTTCTTGTCCTCATCAGACATACAATTATAATGATAATTTGAAAATCGGCGGGACTCTTTTACCGCCAAATCGCATCGACATGAAAAGAGAGGTTCCCCATGAAAACGTATCAAGCAGGCATCGACGTAGGCTCCACCACGGTCAAGCTCGTCGTGCTGGATGAAAACGGACAAATGATCTTCGGGCAGTACCAGCGCCATCTGTCCCACACACAGCGCGCACTGTCCGACTTACTCAAGCAGGCGCGCGCAGCGCTCGGCGAGTGCGCGCTCGAATTGCGCGCCACCGGCTCCGGCGCGATCAACCTTGCCAAGGCGCTCGGCATCCCCTTTGTGCAGGAGGTCGTCGCCGTCGCGCAGGCGCTCGAGCGCGTCGCGCCGCAGGTGGATGTCGCCATCGAACTCGGCGGCGAGGATGCCAAGATCATCTACTTCAAAGGTGGGCTCGAAGAGCGCATGAACGGCGTCTGCGCCGGCGGCACCGGCTCGTTTATCGACCAGATGGCCGCCCTGCTGCAGACCGATGCCTCGGGTCTCGACCGCGAGGCCGCGCACTATCAGCAGATCTACCCCATCGCCGCGCGCTGCGGCGTGTTCGCCAAGACGGACATCCAGCCCCTCATCAACGAGGGTGCGACGAAGGCCGACCTTGCCGCCTCGATCTTCCAAGCGGTCGTCAACCAGACCATTTCGGGCCTTGCCTGCGGCAAGCCCATCCGCGGCCATGTCGCGTTCTTAGGTGGGCCGCTGCACTTCCTCCCCCAACTCAAGGCCGCGTTTATCCGCACGCTGAAGCTGACGGATGAGACGACCATCGACCCCGAAAACTCCCATCTCTTCGCCGCCACCGGCGCGGCCATCGACGAAACGCCCGCCAAGGCGCAGCCGCTCAGCGCGCTCATCAAGCGTCTCGACAGCGGCGTGCAGATGGATTTTGAATTAAAGCGCCTGCCGGCGCTCTTTGAAGACGAAGCCGACCTCGAGGCCTTCCGCACCCGTCACCATACGGCGGTCGTGCCGCGCGGCGATCTTGCAACGGATAATGGCAACTGCTTTCTCGGCTTCGACGCGGGCTCGACGACGACAAAGCTCGCGTTAGTTGGCGAAAAGGGCGAGCTTTTGTACTCGTTCTACGCCAACAATCAGGGCAATCCCATCAAGACTGCCATGCAGGCCGTACATACGCTGCGCGAAGCGCTTCCCGCGGGCGCGCATATTGCGCGCTCCTGCTCCACGGGCTACGGCGAGACGCTG
>ULTN01032294.1_pt1 | contig 10358 bp, 8 predicted proteins | sample 1957681 | NCBI WGS metagenome assembly ULTN01 (sample SAMEA4835736, study PRJEB28245) | human gut metagenome | biome: gut microbiome; material: fecal sample | place: Denmark | collected 2008
ACAGCCGGGAGTTGACTATATCATCAAAAAGGGAGATGAAGAATCTCTCAGAGATCAGATTGCGTTTGCCATGACTGGAATAGAGCATTATGTAATTCCGGCATTTGACAAGGTAGTGGATTTAAAGACATGCGTGGATTATTTGGAGTTATATGCTTTTAGTAATTTGTATATCAGCAGAAAAACTGAATGTAATGGGGATGTATTTATTTTGCCGGCAAAGTATCCGAATAAAGAATCCTATAGAGTGAAAGTGCAAAGTGATTTTCATGAGGAAAAAAGAATAGTGATGCAACGTGTTTCAGAAGGGAAAATGACAGAAGAAGAAGGTAAACAGGAACTGCTTTGGTATGAAAGGCGGTTTTGTGACAATATTGAAAGATATGGGAAATTTTTTGAAGATGAAGCAACCCAAAAAGAAGTTTCGCGGTTAAAGGCAGAGCGCGCAGAAAAAAATTTAAATGCAATACGTGCGATGGGAGTCGAAGTGTAAAAAACTAAGGGAAAAAGGGAGTAAGCATATGAAATTTTATTGCACGGGAAAAGGTCATCTGGTTTCTTGAAAACCAGATGACCTTTTTTTAAAAAGCAGAATGGCTTCTTGTCCTTTCATTAGTATATTCAATTTAAAGTCAACTATAATTATTTATCCTTGTTATCAGCGTCGATCACTGACTTGATCTGTTTCATAAGAGAGTCATAGTTGTCCTGATTGTCGATTCCTCCAAGCATAGGTTCTCCGACAATATTACCATTTCTATCGACTAGTATGGTTGTAGGAAATGCCATGATGTCGGAGGCATATTTGCCTACGCTAGAATCAGAGTCAACGGAGATATTGCGGTATTTTGCACCCTGGCTGTCAAGAACGGCTGCGGCTTCCTTGATAGCATCTTCGTTTCCGTCAAATGTCTCTGTGTTGATACCTACTACCTCGCCGCCCATCGATTTGATGGCATCATTTAATTCATTAAGCTTGGACAATTCTGCGACACAAGGCTTGCAGCCGGTAAACCAGAAATTAACGACAGTTACTGCATTATTGGAAAACAGGCTTTCGTCAACAGAATTACCGTCAAAATTCTTGCCGGAGAAACTCTTGAAAGGCGTGATTTCTTCGGAACTGTCATTCTGGTCGGTGCTTTCTGATCCTGCGTTTTTATTTTCGATTTCAGCTATCTGCTTTTCAATCTGTCTGATAGTTTCGATATCATTGTTAAGTGTTTTCAGTTCATCATCCGTAAAGGATTCCTTGTTCGATTCTATTATGCCGGCCAGATAATCGGCATAATCTCCGCTTGGATCAGCATCGCTTTTATTCGCCATGCCAAATGCCTTGTTCCATACATCCTGGTGATCTGCAAATATCTGGTTCTCCTGCTGATATAGATCATCCAGCTTTGTGTTGGAATTGTCCGCAGCTTCAGTGGTAGATTCTGTCTGGGTTTTTTGTGAATTCTCAGTGGTGGCAGATCCTGATCCGTTACATGCCGTGAGAGATAATGCTGCACAGAGAGTGATAATAGATATTAATGTTTTTTTTGTCTTCATAAATAATTGCTCCTTTAAATAATAATTTAGATAATATTAGTGTGGCTGATTGTTACACGTTGGTTTTGGAAGATTGTTCATGTCCCTTTTGGGAACATGGCTTTCCCATAAATTGATAGTGGATCGCGTCTTTTGGACAGGCCTTCATACATGCTCCGCATCGTATGCATTCCGGATGATTTGGTGTTTTGCATACATCTACATCCATTTTGCATGCCTTTGAACACTTACCGCATCCGACACATTTGCTGCTTTCAACCTTGATACTCATAAGGCTGACCTTGTTGAATAATGAGTAGATTGCGCCGAGAGGACAAATCCATTTACAGAAGGGTCTGTAGAACAGAATACTCAGAACGACAACTGTAATTAAAATAAGGCATTTAAATGAAAACAGCTTTCCGAGTGCAGAGCGTATAGCTGCATTTCCGAGTGAAAGTGGTATAGCACCTTCCAGAACACCTTGTGGACAAATATACTTACAGAAGAACGGGTCTCCCATTCCTATGGAGTTCGTTACAAGCATCGGCAGGAGTATAACGAAAACAATAAGGATTATATATTTCAGGTATCTTAGTGGTTTCAGCCTGGCTGTGGAAAACTTTTTCCCGGGGATTTTGTGAAGCAGATCCTGAAACCATCCAAATGGACACAAAAATCCACATATAAATCTTCCGAGGATCACACCGATTAAAATGAAAAAACCGGTTATGTAGTAAGAAAATTTAAATTTGGACGATCCGACGACCGCCTGAAATGCACCTATGGGACACGCTCCTGTTGCAGCAGGACAGGAATAACAGTTTAGTCCCGGTACGCATACTGTTTTTGCTTTGCCCTGATAGATCTTGCCTTTAAATAAATTGGGGATGTGAATATTGGTAAGCAGCGTGGCTGCTGCCTGTATCCATCCGCGTATTCTGGCTGTTTTTTTTGACAGTGATTTGTTCTTATCCAATTCCTACACACTCCAGACATAATTTTATTGCTTTGCTGAGCACGGCAGCCGCTTCACCTCTGACTGCACCATAGCTGATCATTGCCATACCCGTGATGAGTAAAATGATCTGAGATATTTTCCTGTACTTCAAGTTATTGCAGCTCCTTTCATGATTGTGTTTGTTGACCAGCTGACTTGGATATTATACAATAGCTGTTGTAAAATTTTTGTTAAGAAGGATTTTTGTTAAGAAACAGGTGACAGTTTTGAGATTATTGATAGTTGAAGATGAGAAGCAGATATGTGATATGGTTGCGAAAAGCCTGTATGATGCCGGGTATGAGGTGGATACCTGTTATGACGGAGAAGAGGCTCTTGAATGCATTCTGTCAGAGGAATATGACCTGATCGTTCTGGATCTGAATCTGCCGGGTATGGATGGAATGGAGATTTTAAAGGAACTCAGACAGAAAAATGAGGAGACAAAGGTTATCATATTATCTGCGAGGGGACAAATTGCGGATAAGGTTGAAGGGCTGGATGCAGGTGCAAATGATTATATGGAAAAACCATTTCATCTGCAGGAGCTTGAGGCGCGTATCAGAAGTCTTACAAGAAGAAAATTTGTACAGAAGGATGTATGTCTGGAAAGTGGCGGGATAAAGTTTGATACGATAAAACGTGAGGCATACGCAAAAGGAGAGAAGGTTCCCCTTACAAGAAAAGAAAATGGAATCCTGGAATATCTGCTTCTTAATCTGGGCAGACCGGTAAGCCAGGAGGAATTGATGGAGCATGTCTGGGATGCTTCGGTTGACAGCTTCAGTGGAGCAATCAGAGTACATATGTCTTCGCTGAGAAGAAAGCTTAAGGCAGTGCTTGGATATGATCCGATTTTGAACAAGGTGGGAGAAGGCTATAAAATACGAGAGGAGTCCGACAGATGAAAAGAATGTCGCTGCAGTGGAGGCTTACCTGTATAATCACATTATATATTGCGCTTATATGTGGATGCCTTACTTTGCTTGTCTATAAAAATGGCGTGTATTATATTGATTCTCTGCAAGAAACCGTTGATGCCCAGGGAGATGATAATGGGAGCGGTACTGATGAAATATATATCAGTATTCCGGAGGATAAGTGGGATGAATTTGCAAATGACTTTTCTGTTAAGGTGTACAATAATAAGGCAGATTACAAGAAAAACAGCCTGATAATTTCTGCCTTGCTGGCCCTGCTTGGCGGAGTAGCTACATATTTTATAAGTGGGCATGCACTAAAGCCGATCAGTGAGTTTTCTGATAAAATTGAAGAGGTACAGGCACAGAATCTGGCGGATTCACGAATAGAAGAAAACAGTGTTAAAGAACTGAACCAGCTCAGCGTTTCATATAACAAGATGCTTGAACGCCTCTCGGATGCATTTGAGATACAGAGACAGTTTACTGCAAATGCAGCACATGAGCTCAGAACTCCACTGTCTTTAATGCAGATACAGCTTGATTCATATAATTCTTCCCGGCATCCGGGAGATGACGAAGTTACTCTGCAGACGATAAAGATGGTCACTGAACAGAATGAGAGACTCAGCAAAATGGTAAAGACACTTCTTGATATGAGTGAGCTTCAAACTGTGAGCCGGGATGATAAAATAATGGTCGACGCGCTTGTTGATGAGGTATTGGCGGATCTGGAACCTCTTGCACAGGAAAAGGATATAGAACTTATTGGAGAATGTACGGATGTAACGATGATAGGAAGTGACATCCTTATTTACAGGATGTTATACAATCTTGTTGAGAATGCTATAAAATATAACCGCACAGGAGGACGGGTTACAGTGACAGCGCGTCAGAAGGAAAAACACGTTTACCTGTCAGTAGAGGATACCGGAAATGGTATCCCGGAAGAACTGAAGGATCGCGTGTTTGAACCTTTCTTTCGCGTGGATAAATCCAGAAGCCGTGAGCTTGGTGGCGTAGGACTGGGACTTGCTCTTGTCCGCGAGATCGTGATAGTGCATGATGGCAATATTGCAGTTAAGTCTAATCCGTCTGGAGGAACGATTTTTGAAGTCGTTTTATAAAGTGAGCATTACAGCCGTTACATATAACAGACTTACCCACTTACTTTCCGGTAACAGCATATTGGCTGTCATACATAGCCTTAAGATTTTCGTTGAAATTGAATTTTTCTCCTATGCAGAATTCTTCAGACCATGTCATGTAGTATGCCCATGGAGTGTGTGACTTCTCCAGAAGATGTATATCCGGTATATATCCAACTTCGGTAAGGGCGGCAACCTTGTTCGGAGAGGTAGCTTCTACAAGCTTTGTGTATTCTTCACTGTAATCGGTTGCTGTGTATTCCGGCAGATATATGTCCATGGAGACAATATCAACGAAGTCATCTCCAGGGTATACGCCTTTTGTAGGACAGTTCCATACCCATATAAGGTTGTTGATGTTCAGTACATTTGTATAGTAGTCGAACATGAGTCTGTAGAGCTTTGCCGCAACAGCAGGACCTTTGGCACCCCACCAGAACCAGGTGCCCTCGGACTCGTGGAAAGGTCTCCACAGAACCGGGATATCTTCAAGCTGGAATCTTCGGAGTTCCTTTGCGATGATGTCCATATCGTGGTAGAAAGCATCACGTTCTCTTGTGCCTGGAATGAGCACCTTTTCAGCGTCGAAGTCAGTGTGCTCTGTGTAGAAACTCTTGTCACGACCTCCAATCGGAGAGAACCAGTGAAATGTGAAAGTGACAATGCCATTTGTTTTCTTTGCCCATTCGAGAGCGGTGTCAAGGGTATCCTGATTTTCATATACCTCTGTGAGACATTCTGCGGATGCATCATTATAGTTTATGTTTGGCGAGTATCCAAGCAGCTCGAAACCTCTGAGTGCCGGACATTTGCCTGTCTGTTCGTATATATAGTCAATCTCCTCCATAGGATTGGTCTGTGTGTGCTGACCTGTTATTATCTTATTACCGGCAATCTCCGATAAATAATCTAGTAGATTCTGTGCTGAATGCGATATGTGCTTGTTTGCTGCTTTCTGCATCTTATTTTCTCCTTCATTAGTATGTGTTTGATATGCTTTTATCATATACAAATAAATGTAATAATTGTATTATATAAAGAGCAAAAAATTGTATAAACCTATCATGATACAACTTGGATCGTAGGGGGAGAGACTGCTATGGAAATGTTTGAGTACATTGATGAGATGAAACAGCCATATGATATATTTTACACAGATTGTGTGCATTCTGAATTGCACTGGCACTATTACAGTGAGGTACTTTATATAGTCAGCGGATCTATCCGGGTGATCTGCAATGATGGAGAGACGGTCCTCAGAAAAGGGGATATGTGCTATCTATATCCGCTGCAGCTCCACAGTATAAAGGCGGATAAGACCTGTACGGAGCCGGTGAAGTATGCGGTCATAAAGTTTAATATGTATACACTGGGCATTCCCCAGACTTATATAAGGAAAATGTATGATTGCTTTGTATACAGGACGGAGACTACAGATTTCTGTATGGTTATAAGGTCTGAAAAACTAAAAGAAAGTATGGCAGATATTGTTCAGGATATATTTGAGGAGTATACGGAAAAACGGGAGATGTACATGCTTGCGGTTCAGTCTGGGATATATAAGCTGCTCATCATCATGGCAAGACAAATGAAAACAAATGGAGATTTTAAGCATAAGAGGTCGGATGGTGATGTGTATTTCAATCACATACTGGAATATATAGATGCGCATTCGTCAGAACAGATAGAGGTTCAAGATCTGGCAGAAATGTGCAGTATGAGTTATTCACACTTTGCCAGATCATTTAAGGCTCGTTATGGAAGATCGTGTAAGGAATACATATTGTATATAAGGCTCAACAAGGCGCAGAACATGCTGCTGTATTCGGATTATTCCATGGAATATATCGCGCAGGAAAATGGTTTTTCGGACAGCAGTTATTTTATCCGTGTGTATAAAAAGTGGAGGGGAATCACTCCGAAACAGGAAAGGATGCAGAACAGACTTTAGTATCCCAATAGGGTGCAAATGAAACAGACTCACATGTGATCGAGACACAAGTGAGTCTGTTCATAAACCGATTATATTGTTGCCGTTGCGGACTTTGCACGGCTGATTTTATTTCCCCCGAATTTTCGTCTCAGCTGTTTCATAACCCACAGGTACGCAGGTATCAGGAAGAGATCAGCACATACCCATGCAAGCGGACTTCCTAGTGATACGCAGATGAAACCGAAATGAGGCACCAGCACGAAACCGGCAACAGAACGGGCAATCATCTCACATATGCCTGCAAGTATGGCGAAAGTCGAGTATCCAAGCCCCTGTATCATGAATCTTACGATATTCACAAGAGCCAGGAATATGTAGAATGCGGCGTTGATAACTACGAATTCATATATGTAGCCGATAAGCTCAATCTGTTCCTTCTTTACAAAGAGAAGTGCAAGCTGCTTTCCGAATACGATGGAGAAAGCCAGAGCCACGAGGGCATATATGATTCCCATCTTGATACAGGCTTTAAGTCCCTGATCAACACGGTCAAGACGTCTGGCACCAACATTCTGACCTCCGTATGTTGCCATGGTGGAGCCCATTGCATCGAAAGGACAGCACATGAACATGGAAATCTTGCTTCCTGCTGATACGGCTGCAACATATGTTGAACCCATATCATTGACTGCGGTCTGAAGAATGACACTGCCTATGGCGGTTATGCTGTACTGCAGGCCCATAGGCAGACCCATACCGCAGAGCTTAAGGCAGTGGCGCATGCTGAATGTCCAATCCTCTTTACTGAATTCAAGATACTTCAGTTTCTTTGTCATGTATATCGTACATATGATTCCTGACACTGCCTGTGAAGCTACTGTGGCAACTGCAGCTCCGGCGACGCCCATAGGAACAACAAGTATAAGATCAAGTATTATGTTGACAATTGATGAACCCACAAGGAATATGACAGGTGTGATACTGTCTCCGAGTGATCTCAGTATTCCGGCAGTCAGGTTGTAGAGGAAGGTTGCCGGAATGCCCAGGAATATTATAAATATGTATATATATGCATCATCGATGATATTCGAAGGTGTTCTGAGAGCCTTGAGTATCTGCATGGTAAAGATACTTACTGCCACTGTTATAACAGCAGCCAGTGCAACGGATGACCATATACTGTTGATTATATAAGCCTTAAGAGCCTTGAAATCCTTCGCACCGTAAGCCTGGGCAACAGGAATTGCAAAACCATTGCAGATACCGATACAGAATCCAAGTATCATGAAGTTGATGCTTCCGGTGGAACCCACAGCCGCCAGTGCGTCAGTTCCAAGCTTCTGCCCGACTATGACAGAATCTACCATATTATAAAACTGCTGAAATATCAGACCGAAGAGAAGGGGCAGACCAAAGTTCAATATAAGCTTTGAAGGCTTTCCTTCAGTGAGGTCTTTTGTGCCACTGATGCGCGCAATAAAATTCTTCATGTGATTCACCTCTCAAAAATCTAGTTGTTTGTTTATAAATTGCTTGTTTTCACGATATCGTGTGTTTGCTAGTTAATCACCTTTTAATGATTTTATATATGGAAAAAAGGTGATTAAACGTGGTAAAATGTAAACACTTTTGTAATGCTGGAAACTTGATATATATTAGTCTCTGAACTAATATAAGTATAGTCGTAAAAGTGATGAAAAAAGAGAAAATAATTGTGCATAAAGCGCATGGATACAAACCAGGGTAATGTCGATAACGATAATGACCTGGCGGGGGATATGGAATGAGCAGAGATAGTGATAAAAAAAAGAACAATAAAAAACACAGAGAAGAGATTAGAAATATAAGCAGCATAGAGAATGGTACTTCGAGAGCCTACAGGCAGAAGGTGCTTGTCAGACAGGCTGGAAAGCTCGTGGACGAGCTGGAGCGCGCAAGGCGTGAAGAACAGGAGACTCAGGCAGATGGAATCATCAGACAGAAGGTAGTCAAGAGAAAGAGCACCAGGATAGCGTACAGGGTGGTTGGCATAATATTTGTACTGGCAGGTATAGCACTTGTGTGGTGGGCTATGGGAGGTCACTACAGAATGATAAAGGCTGCTATTGCGATTGCGGCCATGGCATATGGATTTTATGTGGTCAAGGCTTCATTTAGAAAGTCTGCATATGATATGACATATCTGTTTGGTCAGGATGTTATAACGATCATTCAGAAGAGAGGCAGTAAGGTGATACCGTATGAGACTATTACAGGGTATATCATGATAGAGCCTGATCCTGAATTGAAGTATTATATAATTAAGTTTGACAGAGGCAGGGAGAGTTACATAGTTCCATTTGCCGGAGCAAAAGGCAAATGTGAGGCGGTATACGATATCCTGAGAGAGAAGGTAAGAACTGATGAAGAATAAAATACTTGAAAAGCTGCAGAACAGTGATGGATATGTGTCAGGACAGGAGCTCTGTGAGCTGTTGGGGGTATCCAGAACAGCGGTGTGGAAGAACATACAGGCACTCAAGAATGAAGGTTATGTGATCGAGGGCGTGAACAACAAGGGATACAGATTGGTGAGTGAGCCTGATGTAATGTCTGAGGAGAAGATCTCAAAGTATCTTGAGACCAGAACATTTGCCAGAAAGCTTTACTATTATGATGAGACGGATTCAACGAACACCCGTGCCAAGATAGTCGGGGAAACTGACTGTGTTCACGGAGCTCTGTTCGTGGCAAATGAGCAGACTGCAGGAAAGGGACGAAGAGGCCACAGTTGGAATTCTGATAAGGGCACGACAATATCCATGTCGTATCTGCTCAAGCCGGACATAGATATTTCCTGTGTGTCAAGGATAACTCTGGTGTCGGCGGTGGCACTTGCCAGAGCGTTCAGCAAGGTGGATGGAGTAAAGCCTCAGATTAAATGGCCGAATGATGTGTTGTCTGATGGAAAAAAAATGGTCGGAATCCTCACAGAGATGAGTTCCGAGGGAACTGACATAAGCTATGTTGTTGTGGGAATAGGCATAAACGTGTATAACCGAAGCTTCCCTGAGGACATAGCAGACAAGGCCACATCAATACTGCTGGAAAATGGCAAGGGCTGTGACAGATCATGGTTCATTGCACAGGTGTCAAATGAATTTGAAAAGCTATATGACGAATTTATAAAGAATAAGGACCTGGGATTCCTTGTTGATGAGTACAACAGTTATCTTGTGAACAGGGATAAGCAGGTGTATGTAATAGAGGGGGATAAAAAGACAGAGTACACGGCGCTTGGACTTTCAAAGGATGGCGGACTTCTGGTGAGGGATGCCGATGGCGAGGTTCACGATATAATATCCGGGGAAGTATCCGTGAGAGGAATATATGGATATGTGTAAGGCTGAAAAAAATAGCTGATCAAGAATATGGTTATAGGGCTTAAGAAAATTAATAATTGGTATGTATAATTCAAAAAAACTAGAAATATAGCCCCTTATAGTTTATAATCGGCAGTGAGTATATAACAAAACTTAGAAAACACAAAGATGGAGGACATAAAACATGGAAAAGATTCAGATGACCACACCACTTGTAGAGATGGATGGAGATGAGATGACCAGAATTCTCTGGCAGTATATAAAGGATGAGCTTATTTATCCATTTATCGATCTCAAGTCAGAGTACTATGACCTTGGACTTGTACATAGAAATGAGACAGATGATAAGGTAACATTTGACTCAGCATATGCAACACAGAAGTATGGTGTAGCTGTAAAGTGTGCAACCATCACACCTAATGCAGCAAGAGTTAAGGAGTACAATCTCAAGGAGATGTGGAAGAG
>ULTN01035256.1_pt1 | contig 10338 bp, 10 predicted proteins | sample 1957681 | NCBI WGS metagenome assembly ULTN01 (sample SAMEA4835736, study PRJEB28245) | human gut metagenome | biome: gut microbiome; material: fecal sample | place: Denmark | collected 2008
AGATGAAAAGCTGAAACTTTTATGAGTTTCAGCTTTTATTTGTTTATGCGGGCAAAGCCCTCCAAAACGTACAGTATGTATATTTATAGGATTCCGAAGGAGGAGATATCAGAATGGTATTTGAGGTTGGACAGGTTATAAAGATGAAGAAGGCGCATCCTTGTGGAACGAATTCCTGGGAGATACTCAGAGTAGGAATGGATTTCAGACTCAGATGTACTGGCTGTGATCATCAGGTCATGGTGCCCAGAAAATTGGTGGAGAAGAACTTCAAGGGATTTATTGAAGAATAAAAAAGAAGCAGGATCATGATTAGGCGATTATGATTCTGCTTCTTTTTTTATATAAAGTTTTTTGTGAGCCGATTGAGTATAACTCATATATTAGCTTTACTCTCTTTAAGGGAGGAGCGCAGCCGCTTGACGGCTGCGCCAATTAAGGGATTGGGGGGGGTAGTCATTTCTGACTACAAAAAAGGGAGTAAATAACAAAAAATAGTAAATTGTCAAATTTCAGTGTAAGCTGTCAACGCTTTCTGTTGTCTTTCTGTATCTCTTGCTTACAAGTTGATAATATGATAAATGGATCAGGATTGCAATAGCATTTGGCTCATTTAGGTTATAATGCCATATTTGTTGGCGATTTTGACTGTTTTTGACTACTTTTGCATGTATAATCGTAAAAAATCATCTGATGTAACATAACGCAACGATATTGCGCAAGTTGCACACAGACAAGTTGCGCAATACAGAAGAGATATATAATAATAAAAGAGCAGAATCACGATTAGGCGATCATGCTTCTGCTCTTTTTATTTATATAAGATTTTTTGTGAGCTGATATTGAATATATCATAACATTTGGTTACTCACCTTTAAGGGAGGGACGCAGCCGCTTGACGGCTGCGTCAATTAAGGGATTGGGGGGTGTAGTCATTTCTGACTACGAAAAAAGGGAGTAAAAACAAAAAATAGTAAATTGTCAAATTCCAGTGTAAGCTGAAGATGTTTCTGTTGTTTTTGTATCTCTTGCTTACAAGCTGATAATATGACATAAACGTTATTTATGCAATAGCATTTGACTGTTTTCCGTCATATTCACATATTCATAATAAATTTTGACTGTTTTTGACTGAAAAGGAATAAATCAGACATTTGTACTATTCAAATGGTATGTTTATGTGATATAACTTTACTTATATGACGTGATAATACATTATTCCACAGATGAATTATCACAGATAATATGCATACGAAAAAAGATCAGGGAGGATCAAGATGAAGAGCAGCAAGAAAAATCTTATTGCCATCGCCGTGGTAATTCTCATTATTGCGGTTCTCGGAATTCTGTCTATATATGTAGATAAGATTCCATCGCCATCGACATATGCGACATTCTGGGCACTTGTACCATCGGTTGTCGCTATCACGCTGGCACTTATAACGAAGGAGGTTTACAGTTCACTGTTTATAGGAATTGTAATAGGAAGTGTGTTTGCCTCCGGATTCAGTTTTACGGGCAGTATATCGAATGTACTGCAGGATGGACTGATCGCACAGCTTTCAGATTCATATAATGTAGGTATACTGATATTCCTTGTCATTCTTGGAACCATAGTTGCACTTATGAACAAGGCAGGTGGATCCAAGGCATTTGGTGACTGGGCAGCTACCCATATCAAGACCAGACAGGGCGCGCAGCTCTGCACAGTTCTTCTGGGAGTTCTGATATTTATCGATGACTATTTTAACTGCCTCACAGTCGGCAGTGTTATGAAGCCTGTAACTGATAAACACAGGATATCAAGGGCGAAGTTTGCATATGTTATAGATGCAACAGCGGCACCTATATGTATCATAGCCCCTGTATCATCATGGGCTGCAGCCGTCAGTGGATTTGTAAAGGGTGAGGATGGCTTTGGTCTGTTTATAAAAGCCATACCATATAACTATTATTCATTCCTCACACTTGCGATGATGATCGCAATGATCGTTATGAAGGTTGAGTTTGGTTCCATGGAGAAGCATGAGCTCAATGCCCTGAAGGGAGATCTTCTCTCAATGGGAGATGGCAAGAAGACTGTCACAGCAGAGGAGACTGATGTGGTCAACAGCAACGGCAAGGTAGTTGATCTTATAATACCTATCATATGTCTTGTTATCTGCTGCATTATAGGAATGATCTACACAGGTGGATTCTTCAGCGGTGTAAGCTTTGTAGAGGCATTCTCAAACAGTGATGCATCTGTTGGACTTGCAATTGGAAGCTTGTTCGGACTGCTTATTACAATTCTTCTGTATGTGATAAGAGGAGTCCTGGATTTTGGTAAATGTATGGAGGCTATACCAGAGGGCTTTAAGGCAATGGTACCGGCTATACTGATCCTTACATTCGCATGGACGCTCAAGGGAACTACCGATATGATGGGTGCAAAGGATTTTGTACAGACAGCAATGACATCTGCATCGGGAAGTCTGTTTAGTTTCCTTCCTGCGGTTATATTTATAGTTGGATGTCTCATGGCGTTTGCAACAGGAACATCATGGGGAACATTTGGAATACTTATCCCTATTGTGTGTGCAGTATTTGAGGGTAAGAATAATGAGCTTATGATCATAGCGATATCAGCATGTATGGCTGGAGCTGTGTGTGGAGATCACTGCTCACCTATATCAGATACCACTATCATGGCATCAGCAGGAGCGCAGTGTAACCATGTAAATCATGTGGCAACACAGCTTCCATATGCGATAACAGCGGCTATCATGTCATTCGTGTCATATGCTATAGTTGGACCGCTTACATACCATCTGCATGTTAAGTGGTTTATCATGCTTCCGATATTCATAGCAATGATGGTTCTTCTGATATTTGTACTCAGGGTCATCAAGCGCAGGAATCCTGCAAGTTATGTGAATGCGGATACTAGAGTAGCGGATGCGGAGTAGGCAGATCAAATTGTAAATAAAAGGTATATTTAACGAAAAAAATAGTTGACTTATGATGGAACATAAGTTAATATGTGAGAGTAGAGTTTTCATTTATTTGAATCCTCTCTCCCCTCATTATGGTGACCAGGTACCCCCTGGTCACTTTTTTGTTTATATGGACAAAATATAGCATGGGCACTTTATATTTGTTAACTTGAGCAATCACATGTAAAGGTATATTCTATATACCATAGATGCCGGGGAGACAGACATCATAATAAATAAAGGAAAGAGAGTAGTTATGCAGGATAACAGAGAGATAACAAATGAAGAAGTCCAGAAGGCTTCGGAGATAATCAACAATTTGCTGAGTTACTATAACAGTAAGGTTGTGGGACAGCCTTATCTGGGATATTCACTTCTGGTTGCAATGATGACAAACGGTCATGTGCTTCTGGAATCCGTTCCAGGACTTGCCAAGACCACTGCTGCCAGGGTTATGACAGAGGCGGTTAATGGATCATTTTCAAGGATCCAGTGTACACCGGATCTTATACCGAGCGACATAATTGGAACCCAGATGTACAACATGGCGACCAATACATTTGAGGATAAGATAGGTCCGGTTTATTCGAACTTTGTACTACTCGATGAGATAAACAGGTCCAGTGCGAAGACACAGAGTGCCATGCTGGAGGCGATGCAGGAGAGAGAAGTCAGTATAGGAGGAAAGACATATAAGCTGCCGGAGGTGTTCGTGGTAATAGCGACCCAGAATCCGATCGAATCTGAGGGTACGTATGTGCTGTCAGAGGCACAGCTTGACAGATTCCTTCTCAAGGAGACTGTGACATATCCAAGCGCAAGGGATGAGATGGAGATACTCAACAGAGTGGAGGCAGGGGGTTTTTTAGACGTGAAGTCCGTTGCCAGCGTTGACGATGTGGTGTATCTTCAGAAGCTGTGCAAGAGGATTTATATAGATCCGGCGATAAAGAAATATATAGTTGATATAGTTCAGGCAACCAGAATGACGGATAAGATACTTGCACCTGAGCTTGCACAGTATGTTGCCATGGGTGCGAGCACAAGAGCGGCTATTGCGTTCATGGAGGTAGCAAAGGCAATCGCACTTATAAATGGGAGAAGATATTGTGTTCCTGATGATGTGAAAGCACTCAGATATTCAGTCCTGAGACACAGGATCATGCTTACATTTGCCGCTGTTGCGGAAGACGTGAAGATTGAGAAGATTATAGATGCCATAATAGGTTCGGTTAAGACGCCGTAGGGGAAGACAGTTAATTATGAAGATGACATATATATCCAGAATACAGGGAAATATGAAGGGATATAAGACCATATATACTACCAAGGCAACGTCGAGGATAATCGATGGTTCGTACAATTCCATCTATAAGGGCAGGAGTATGAACTTTGATGAGCTCAGGGAGTATGTCGTTGGCGATGATATCAAGGACATGGACTGGAAAGCATCTGCCAGGAGCCAGAAGCTTCTGGTCAGACAGTATATCGCCGAGAAGAAGCATAATATAATGCTGGTGATGGATGCCGGAAAACGTATGCTTGGATATGCCAATGATGTTCAGGAGAAGAGTGACGTTGCACTTATGGCGGCAGGAACCCTGGCATATATGGTGTGTGACAATGGTGATTATGTGAGCGCTACTTATGTTTCAGACAGGGGCGTGGAGCACTATCCGTTTAAGACAGGCTTTGCAAATGTCGAAAATATTCTTGCGGGTTACCACAGGAACGTTACCATGACTAATGACTCGGATACGGGGGATGCGCTGAGCTTCATTGCGAGGAATTTCAGGAGGAGAATGATCATACTTGTGGTGACGGACACCAGAGGTATCCTGAATATGTCGGAGGCAACTGTAAAGCAGTTAAAGGTACTGCATGATATACTGCTTATAAATGTTGAGGATGCCGGGATGAACGGTAAGAATGTATATGACATATCCGGTGACACATATATTCCTGAATTTTTTACCAGGGACATGAAGCTGGCAAAGAAGGAAGAGAGGAAAAGGCAGGAGCTTTCAAGTGCCTGTGACGACAAGCTTAAGAAACTTGGTATTTCGTACCTGACGGTCAGGTCTTCTGACAGCATGGATGAAAAGATAGTAGAGCTGCTCAACAAGCACAAGACTGAGAGCTCTGGAAAGTAGTTAAATGGGCTGATGCCCGGAGATAAGAGGAAGAAGATATAAGATATGGAAAGTTCAGTGAATTTGCAGGAGCCGCTTTCGTATGTGGTATGGCCAATCGTGCTGACCGGAGTGATAACAGCCGCAGTGCTGTTGTTCTTTGGTGTCTGCTGGTATCTGAGAAGACGTAGAAAAATGGCGGCGGAGCTGCCGAAGGTGGTGAAGCCTGCGCCTATGGATATGGGTAGAGTGAAGGCCAGATATCTGTCAGAACTGGCGGATATTGCGGGACAGTATGATCAGGGAAAACTTGATGTAAGAGGTGCATATCAGCGTATGAGCCGTTGTATCAGGGGATTTGTTCATGCTGCAACCGGCATAAGGGTTCAGAATTATACTCTGTATGATATAGAAAGATTAAACATGCCGGAGCTGTACTATCTTGTGGCTGAGTATTATGCGCCGGAATTTGCAAGAAAGTCCGATGGTGATGTGAGGGCTTCCCTTGAGAAGACAAGGAGTTTGATTGAGAGATGGCAATAAAATATCATATTGTTCTATATGCAGGCCTGGCTATTGCGCTGTTTATGCTGGTATTTGTGTTTGTGAAATACAAAAAGACAAAGAAATATGCCGGAGGAAAAAAGATCGCAGGGCTCATATGCCAGGAAGATGAGGCATATTTCAGGAAAAGAAAAATATTATATAAGACCGGGCTTACAGCCACGCTCATATGCTGCGTACTGGTTGTCGTATCGGCATTCCTGCTCATGGCAAAACCATACACGAGCAGGCGTATGCAGGATGAAAAGTATTGCAGGGACATCATTCTGTGTATCGACATATCAACATCCGTGGATTATCTCAACGAGAATCTGCTGGACAAGCTGAAGAAAACAGTTGATGAGCTTCAGGGCGAACGTTTTGGAATCGTGATATTTAACACAAGTCCGGTGCTGCTTACTCCGCTCACGGATGATTATGAGTATGTGAAGGATCAGCTTGATCTGATCGCACAGTGTCTGAAGAGCAGAAATGAAGTGAATCTGGACGATGCATTTTCATCGGGGTACGACTGGATATATTATCAGGCATATATATCATCTGGAACTCTGATTGGAAATGAGCAGAGGGGAAGCTCACTTATAGGGGACGGCCTTGCTGCTGCGGCAATCGATTTTTCGGATGCTGACAAGGAGAGGACAAAGGTGGTAATATTCTCCACTGACAATGATATACAGGGAACACCGGTGGCAACTCTGGATGAGGCGGCCGATATATGTGTTTCAAACAATGTCACGGTGTATGGAGTTGGAACAAAGGAGATGACACCGGAAAACAAGGAGTCCATGAAGAATGCGGTGGAGAAGACCGGTGGTAAATTCTATCTTGAGGAGGAATCCGGATCATTTGGAGAGATAGTATCATCGATAGAAAAGCTGAGTAAGAATCTGGTCAAGGTGAGGATGGTGGATGTTGAGACACCTGAGCTGTTATATCCATTTGTATTGATGCTGGTTCTGTTTGCAGGAATGCTAGGACTTGGCCGCTGGCTCAAATTATAAGACGTTACAGGAGAGAATTATGAGAATAGATCCAATTATACCAATCTGGCTTATGCTCATATTGTGCGTTGGCATGGCGTTCCTGAAAAGGCGGAAGAGAAGCGCATATATAAGGCAGATAGCTGCCATCATACTGATATTTCTCATCAATCTGAGGATCATGGTCCCAAGCAGCAACGTGGAGACAAGTGTCCGGAAGCTTGACACATATGTGCTGTTCGTTGTGGATGACACCATAAGCATGCTGGCTCAGGATTATGCTGGGGATACAGAGAGGCTGACGGCGGTGAAGAAAGACTGCGAGCACATAGTTGATGAGATGGACGGTGCTAAATTTGCAGTCATAACTTTCAATAATAGTGCAAATCTGATATCGCCATATTCGGATGATTCAAATTTTGCAAAAAGTGTTCTGGATTCAATATATCCGCTGGATTCGCTATATGCCAGGGGGTCGTCCATGAATGTCTGCATAGATGTGATGACGGATACCCTTAAGCGTGCAAAGGAGAAAAATGATGGAAATGTGGTCGTGTTCTTTATAAGCGATGGTGAAATAACCAACGACGACAGACTCAAGTCATTTGACGGGGCGAAAAAATATATTGATGGAGGCGCAGTGTTGGGGTACGGCACAAAGGAAGGCGGTAACATGTATGTGAAATCATATTACGATGACCGGAAGGAGCTGCTTGAGGACACATCGGACTACCCGTATAAACCAGCGGTGTCGAAGATCGATGAGGATAATCTGAAAAAGATTGCCGATGATCTGGGCGTCGACTATATAAATATGAACGATGGTTCTGCGCTGGATAAGGTTGTGGAGAAGTCACGGGGAACCGCTGAGTCAACGGATAAGGGTAAGACCATAGGATATGTGGATATATATTATCTGTTTGCAGCATTATTTGCAGGACTTGTTGTATATGAATTTTTTGATATGAGAAAGAAAGTCATAAAATGAAAAACAGATCAGGAATAATAAAGATCGTTGCTGCAGTGACCGGAGCTGTCAGCCTGCTGTGTATGGCGGTGCTTCTGGTGAATTATCTGTGCAATGAGCATTTTATAAGTGAATACAAAAAGGGACAATATGTGGACAGCACAGTGAACGCCGTGCTTGGCTTTACTCAGCCACATATATACCATTATAATCTTGGTGATGTATATTACAGTCAGGGAGATTACGAGGGCGCCGAGCAGGAGTTTCGTAAGGCACTTGAAAAGAAGCCGGGTGGTGAGTCCGACTGTAAGACAAGGGTCAACCTTGCGCTGTCCATAGTGAAGCAGATAGATCCTGAGGGTGTTACCAAAGAGAATCTGGATGAGGTGATAGACATACTTGAGGGGGCAAAGGACATTCTCATAGAGAATGACTGCGCTCACAGGGATGATGAGGATGGACATTACGAGGATGCACAGACTCTGAAGGATGAGATAGATGCCTTTGAGGAACAGCTCAGGAAGCAGACGGAGGAACAGGATCAGAAAGGTGATCAGGATCCAAATGACCAGAAGGATCAGGGCAGTGACGATGAAAACGAAGAGGATACACAGGAGCCTCAGTCTTCTGATAAGGAATCGGAGATACGAAAGCAGCTCGATGCCATCCAGGGAGACAGTCTTGAGCAACGAAATCAGGAGATGGATGCATACGAGACATACAAAAATGAACATGATTACTACGGCGGACGCACTTGGTGATCATACATTAATAGACATTAAATTCTAAATATAAAACTTGCGCAATATTAAGACGCGGGGTATAATACTGCTAGTTATGGTCATTTGTGGAAAAGTGACCAGAATAAGGAGATAGAATCGAGCAATGGTAAATGAAGAAAAGGTCATTCTAATGACGAAGATCGCCATGTACAAGGAGTCGCTTGGACGTGAGGATCTCGAAAAGGGTAAATATTTTCAAAGTGACTATGTGAAGCTTAACTGTCTTAAGACAATTGTTTCATCTACGGTGCTGTTTGTAGTTTTTGCCGCAGCTTACATATACTATAATCTTGCAGATATAGTTGAGAAGCTCACAGAGCTTGACTATGTGAAGGTGGCGAGCAGCATTGTGGGCGGCTATGCAGTGGTGTGTATTGCATTTGCGCTTTTCGCGTGGGTCTTATATACATACAGATATATGAAGGCAAAGCCAAAACTCATAAAGTATAACCAGAATCTTAAGAAACTGATAGAATTTTATGAGAACGAGGACGGAACACGCCGTTCTGTCAAAAAAAAGAGGAGGGCTAACTGATAATGTCAACACTTCTGGATTTCCGCGATGGAGTAAAGAATTTTTGTAGTAAGTATGATAAATTTGTTTCACCACTGTGTAAGTTTATACTGGCACTTGTTGTGTTCTGGTCAATAAACCATCTTACAGGATATAACAGCACGATAAGCAGTATCGTAGTGGTCCTGGCAGCAGCTTTTGTGTGTGCGTTCCTTTCAGGCCAGCTCACACTTGCCATTGCAGGACTGTACGCATGTGCCCAGGTTGCCAGCGCAAGTCTGGAGCTTGGAATCTCATTTGTTGTCATATTTGTGATAATGTATTGTGTATATATAAGATTTTTCCCTAAGGCATCATGGATCATTCTGTTTATGCCATTCTTTTACATTATAAAGTTCCAGTATTTCATGCCGATCCTGGCTGGAATGACAGCTGGATTCACAGGAATGGTTCCTGCAGCATTTGGCTGTATATTCTACTTCTTCCTGAAGCATACTGCTGATTACGTTGCTTTAAGCTCAAGTTCAGCAGAGGGTGATCTGATAGAGGGATACAAGTATATTTTCCAGCATCTGGTGCAGGATAAGACACTTCTGCTCACCATAATAGTGTTTGCAGTTGTTATAGTTCTTACATACATAATATATAGAATGTCATTTGCATATTCATGGTACGTTGCCATCATCACAGGCGGTGTGGTAGAGATCATACTGTTCCTGGTTGGAACTTTGTCCATGGAAGTTGAGGTATCCCTTGCGGGGGCTCTGCTTGGATGCATACTGGCGATACTGGTGGCCATAGTGGTTCAGTTCTTCAAGATAGTTGTGGACTACTCAAGTGTTGAGAATACACAGTTTGAGGACGATGACTACTACTACTATGTAAAGGCTGTGCCCAAGGTCATGGGTGGTGCCCAGAGAAAGGCAGCCAGAAGAGAGCAGCCATCGCCAAGACCACAGCAGAAGAGGACGACTTCGTCCGGATCAGGCGCACAGAGAAGCCGGTCAGCGGCAAAGGAAGATTCTGTTACAGGATCAACAAGATAGATACATTGAAAAGAGCTTACATGTGAGTGACCTGACTTTTGTCAGGTCACATTAATTATACGGAGTATTTATATACCGAAAGGAGGATGAAATGGATAAGATATCAACGTTTATATCAACGTATTTTGATTGGTTTTATATAACAGTTCCAGGCACAGTAGATATAATAGAGATACTTATTTTGTCATTCTTTATATACAGGATCATGTTGTGGTTCAAGCAGAGCAGAGCATGGACTCTTCTGAAGGGTATAGTTATGATCGTGCTCTTCACTGCCATTGCGGCGGTGTTCCAGTTCAATACGATCTTATATCTGCTTAAGAATGCATTCAGTGTGGGAATAATAGCGGTGGTGATCCTGTTCCAGCCGGAGTTCAG
>ULTN01033335.1_pt1 | contig 10313 bp, 9 predicted proteins | sample 1957681 | NCBI WGS metagenome assembly ULTN01 (sample SAMEA4835736, study PRJEB28245) | human gut metagenome | biome: gut microbiome; material: fecal sample | place: Denmark | collected 2008
CAGCTTATCGCTGCCCCACAGATTATACGCAAGCCCGTGACAGGTTGGTACCGAGATAACCGGCTTCTCAAGTGCAAGCCCTAGTCCCTTCACCGTCGCCGCACCGATCCGGAGTCCTGTGAAAGAACCCGGTCCCGCTGCAACTGCAATCGCATCAATCGTATTCAAATCTAACTCTGTCATCTTCACGATCTCATCCAACATCGGAAGCAATGTCTGCGAATGTGTCTTTTTATAATTTACTGAATATTCCGCTACCAGCAGGTCATCCTCGACAAGTGCCACACTTGCCACCATGCCGGAGCTGTCAACACCTAAGATTCTCATCTTGTTATCTCCTCAACTAAAACTGTTCGATAGTCGAACCCTTTTTCGACGTCTTTTTTTATCGTCACTTTCTTATATTGCGGCGGCAATATATCGTAAATCAGTTCCGCCCACTCGATCAGGCAGACACCATCACCGTCAATTGCTTCATAATAGCCGATCTCATCCATCTCATCGTCACTGCCAATCCGGTAGACATCGAAATGATAAAACGGCATACGCCCTTCGTCATATTCCTTTAATATCGTAAATGTCGGGCTGCTGATTGGCTCCTTCACGCCAAGTCCTGCACCAAAGCCCTGTGAGAATACAGTCTTGCCGCATCCAAGATCACCATACAGACAATACACCTCGCCCGGCTTTGCCTGTGCCGCAAGCTCTTTGCCGATTGCAAAGGTTTCTTCTGCGCTGAAACTTTCTCTTTTATATACCTTTTCCACTTTGATACCTCTTCAAACTTCTGCTGACTCTTGGCTTGTATCCTGCTGTGAAATTCACAACTGATGCCAGAATCTTACCCTTATCGTCGCCCAACTGATCGAGCGGAATCACAAATGCATGCATCCGGTTTGTATAAACCGCAAGCATATATTTCGTCATAAGCAGGCGGTACACGCCTTTCCATTCCAGATCCATATGTTCTTCGCCCTGCGACACACCGATTCCATCATCGCCAAATGTATAGACAAGCGGTTGCTTATACGAAGGGCTTGTCTTCAACTGCTTAAATGTCTTGAATGCAAGTGAGAGTGGATTGATCACGGTAAACATCAACGCCACGATAATGAAAATCGCTTTCTGTCTGCCCGATGTCGTGTTCCAGCCGATCACAAGCATCACAATCGCGCCAAAGCTCAGCACCAATCCTAAAATTCCACTCATACTTCGATAGTTTGTATTCATTACATAACTGAACAATGCCGGAAATGTCATATTTACACTTTTTGTCTTTGCTTCTGTCATAATTTCCTCCGGTCAGATCTTTATAATTCAAATTCAATCTTCTTGTGCTTATTCTCGTACTCGGTGTATTTGACACCCGCCATCTCAAACATCTTCTTCGATGCCATCGTGCTGTCCGAATCTGCATATTTATCGGACATATAGATCACTTCTTTGATTCCCGACTGGATGATTGCCTTCGCGCATTCATTGCACGGGAACAAGGTTACATAGCAGCGGGAACCGCGCAACGTACCGCCACCACGGTAATTCAAAATCGCATTTAACTCCGCATGGCAGACAAAGAAATATTTGCTCGCCATTCCTTCGCCTTCCCGGTCCCACGGCATCTCATCGTCGTTGCAACCGGACGGCATACCATTATAGCCTACGGTTAAGATTCGATTATCCTGATCCACGATACACGCGCCTACCTGTGTATTCGGATCTTTGCTGCGGTTCGCAGACATAATCGCAATCCCCATAAAATACTGATCCCATGTAATATAATCACTACGTTTCATAAACCGCACCTCACTTTACGAGCACATAAGAAAACAGCTGCATCACCGCATGGCAATGCAACTGTATTCTAACACATTTATTTTTGTTTGTCACTTTATTATAATGCAGTGCGGATGCGCATGATCATATCGACCTGCTTGCTCTTCTCCTCAAATGCACCCTCGGTCAGCTTCTCTGTCAGGAATGCATATTCCCCGCTCACATCTGCAAGTGTCACATACTCAACCTCACCGAAGACCTTCTCGATCGTCTCCTTGGATGTTGTGTCTGCCACGCGGACGAAGAACCGGCATGCGAAGTTTGCTCTGTCGCCAAGTTCCACCTTATCCTGCTCCCAGATTGTCATGATATTTGTACCCTGATGCTTCACGGCATCAACGACATCGGCTACAACTGCACTTGCAGTTGGAAGCTTACCGGCGCCCTTGCCATAGAACATTGTATCGCCAAGCATATTTCCGTTCACGAAAATACCGTTGAATACGCCATTGACATGCCCGAGCGGATGATCGCTGTCGATCATGAACGGCGCTACCATCGAATAGATCTTGCCATCATCTTCCCACTTGCTTGTACCAAGCAGCTTGATGCTTGCATGCAAAGCCTTCGCATATTCGATATCAGTCTTTGTGATCTTCGTAATTCCTTCTGTATAGATATCCTGATAGTCTACCTGCTTGCCTAATGCAAGAGATGTCAGAATTGCAATCTTACGGCAGGCGTCATAGCCTTCCACGTCAGCTTCCGGATTACGCTCTGCATAGCCCTTCTCCTGTGCACGCTTCAGCACTTCCTCGAAAGACTTGCCCTCATCTGTCATCTTCGACAGAATATAGTTTGTTGTACCATTTAAAATACCAGTGATCTCTGTGATCTCATCTGCAGTCAGAGACTGGTTCAACGGACGAATGATTGGAATACCACCGCCAACGCTTGCCTCAAACAGGAAGTTTACTTTGTTCGCCTTTGCGATTGCCAGAAGCTCTGCACCGTGTGCTGCAACCAACTCTTTGTTGGAGGTACAAACACTCTTACCTGCCTCTAATGCCTGCTTCGTGAAATCATACGCCGGCTTAATGCCTCCCATTACCTCTACGATAATCTTTACTTCCGGATCATTCACGATCACATTGTAATCATGTACAAGCACCTTCTCGACCGGATCGCCAGGGAAATCTCTCAAATCAAGTACATACTTGATATTTACCTCCTGTCCGGCACGCTTATTGATACTTGCGTGATTTTTGTTGATTACCTCTACAACTCCGGAACCTACTGTACCGTAGCCAAGCACTGCAATGTTAATCATTTTCCGCTCATCTCCTTTTCTAATGCGTTTTCAATCTGTCCAAATTCATGATCGGACATCAATGTGTCAACCGCGATACTGATCACGATTTCCTCCTGATCGGATTCCGGCAGCGTCAGTTTTACAACATCCTCTAAATATCCGGTCTCCTCTGTATGTACAACCATCGGAATCTGTTTAATGTCCTCTTCCTCTACATTTACAATTCCGAGCACGGTGTCCACCTCAATCGCAAGCTTCATACCGTGTGTCTCTGTGATCAAAAGCTGCGTCTCTGCTGCCTCCTCCGGCATTCCAAACAGTCGTTTCAGACTGAACACCGGAATCACTTCATTCCTCAGATGAATAATTCCCTTGATGCATGCAGGTCCCATCGGCACGGGTACCACATGATACACATACTCTATGCCATTGATCTTCGTCAGCTTCATGCTGTATTTCTGATCATTTAAGTGAAACACAATGTACTTCGTCACTGCCATGCACATTCCTCCTTATTTCGTAGGACGGATTATTCCGTCTCTTCCTTCGTGTTAATCCATTTCAAATACGCACTGATAAATCCATCAATGCCGCCATCTAATACCGCCTGTGCGTTGCTACACTCAAAGCCGGTTCGCGCATCCTTCACCATCGTGTACGGCTGCAGAACATAATTCCGAATCTGACTTCCCCAGCCATTGTCAGTCACTTCTCCACGAATGCCCGCGAGCTTGGCTTTGTTTTCTTCTTCTTTCATCATAAAGAGCTTCGCTGTCAGCATCTTCATCGCGGTATCCTTGTTGCTGTGCTGGGATCGCTCATTCTGACATTGTACCACAATTCCAGTCGGGATATGCGTGATACGGATTGCAGAACTTGTCTTGTTGATATGCTGTCCACCGGCACCGCTTGAACGATACGTATCGATTCGCAGATCTTCTGGATTGATCTCTACATGGATGCTATCATCCAGTTCCGGCATCACATCGACCGCCGCAAAGCTGGTCTGCCGCTTGCCTGCCGCATTAAATGGCGAAATACGAACCAGACGGTGCACACCTTTCTCGGATTTCAGATATCCATACGCATGCAACCCATTTACCTGAAATGTCACGGATTTGATACCCGCTTCCTCACCATCCAGATAGTCGAGAACTTCTACCGAGAAACCTTTCTTCTCCGCAAACCGCGTATACATACGATATAACATCTGTGCCCAATCGCACGCTTCCGTGCCACCAACACCCGCGTGAATCGTCACGATCGCGTTGTTGGCATCATATTCCTCTGAAAGTAACGTATCAATACGGAACTCTTCGAATTTCTCTTCAAACGACGCAAGCTCATTTCCAATCTCTTCGACAAGGCTCGCATCATTTTCTTCTTCTGCCATCTCAATCAAAGTCCCAATATCTTCATACTGGTTCGAAAGCGTTTCAAATTCCTCGATCGTATCTTTCAGATTCTTTAATTCCTTCATTACCTGCTGACTATGTTCTACATCATCCCAGAACCCCGGCTGTTCCAGCATCGGCTCTAACTGTCTAATGCGTAACTGTTTGCCAGCGATGTCAAAGTGAATCCCTCACTTCCGCAAGTGGAGTTTTATATTCATTCAGAGTAAAGCGAAACTGATCTAACTCTATCACTTCCGTCACCACCTCTCAAAATTAATCAAATTATAAGTTCCTGCCGCAGCACATCTTGTATTTCTTACCGCTGCCACAAGGACATGGATCGTTACGACCAATCTTTGCGCTCTCGCGACGGACTGGTCCTTTCTTTACGGAATCGTCCTTGTTCGTTCCGGTTACCTTCGCAACCTCTTCTCGTTCTACCTTCTGCTCGATCTTCACATGGAGCAACATACGAACGGTATCCTCACGGATGGATGCTGTCATCTCATTGAACATATCGAAACCAGCAAACTTGTACTCAACAACCGGGTCCTTGCTGCCGTATGCCTGCAGGGTAATACCCTGACGAAGCTGTGTCATGTCGTCCAAATGCGCCATCCATTTCTTATCGATGACCTTCAGCAGTACGACACGCTCGATCTCACGGAAATGCTCTGGCTCTGGGAACTCCGCTTCCTTCGCTTCGTATACCTTAGCCGCTTCTTCCTTGATTCTCTGCTTAAACTTATCCAGCTTGCCAGACTTCTTTTCTTCCTCTGTCAGCTCGATTGGCTCCATCGGAATAATCGGAATCAAAAGCTGGTTCAGCTCGCCGATCTGCCACTCACTTGGAGCAAGATCAGCGGAACACGTCTTATCAATATAACTCTCAACCGTATCCTGAATAAACTTGAAGATAACATCACGCATATTCTCGCCATCCAGTACACGGCGACGCTCTGCGTAGATAACTTCACGCTGGTCATTGTTGACCTGATCGTATTCCATCAGATTCTTACGGATTGCAAAGTTGTTACTCTCAATCTTCATCTGCGCTTTCTCTACGAACTTGGAGATTGTCTTATGCTGGATCTCCTCGCCCTCTGGAATCTTCAATGCATCGTAAACTGCCTTTACCTTCTCGGAACCGAACAGACGCATCAGATCGTCGTCCAGAGACAGATAGAACTTGGATTCACCCGGATCGCCCTGACGTCCGGCACGACCACGCAGCTGGTTATCAATTCGACGGGACTCATGACGCTCTGTACCGATGATCTTCAGACCACCGAGTTCTGCCACACCCTCGCCAAGCTTGATATCGGTACCACGGCCAGCCATGTTGGTTGCGATCGTAACTGCACCACGCTGTCCGGCATCGGCAACGATCTCAGCCTCTAACTCATGGAACTTCGCATTCAATACCTTGTGCTGGATGCCACGCTTTGTGAGCATGCGGCTCAGTTCCTCGGATGCATCAATCGTGATTGTACCAACCAGTACCGGCTGTCCCTTGTCATGCGCTTCCACAACCGCCTGTACAATTGCATTCAGTTTTTCTTTCTTTGTCTTAAATATAGAATCGTGATGATCAATACGCTGTACCGGCAGGTTTGTCGGAACAACGACAACGTCCATGCCGTAGATCTCACGGAACTCTTCTTCCTCTGTCAAAGCAGTACCTGTCATACCTGCCTTCTTCTTATATTTGTTGAAGAAGTTCTGGAAAGTAATCGTTGCCAGTGTACGGCTCTCACGTTTTACCTTTACGTTTTCCTTTGCCTCAATCGCCTGATGCAGACCGTCTGAGAAGCGACGTCCCGGCATGATACGTCCGGTAAACTCATCGACGATCAAAACCTCGTCATCCTTAACAACGTAATCTTTATCACGGAACATGAGCGCATGTGCACGCAATGCCATGATCATGTTGTGCTGGATATCAATATTATCTGCATCTGAGAAGTTGTCGATATGGAAGAACTGCTCAACTTCCTTGACACCCTGTGCAGTCAGTACAACCTGCTTATCCTTCTCATCAACTAAGTAATCTCCATCTTCCTCGATCTCTGTACCCATGATGGCATCGAGCTTACTGATTTCCATCGAAGCAGTACCACGCTTCATACGGCGCGCCAGATAATCGCACATCTTGTACAGATCGGTAGACTTTCCGCTCTGTCCGGAAATGATCAATGGAGTACGCGCCTCATCAATGAGTACGGAATCGACCTCATCGACGATCGCATAATGCAGATCACGCTGTACAAGCTGCTCCTTGTAAATAACCATATTGTCACGCAGGTAATCGAAACCAAGCTCGTTATTTGTAACATATGTAATGTCGCAGTTATAAGCGGCACGTCTTGCATCGTTTTTATCACTGTTTAAGATCACACCTACCGTCAGTCCGAGGAATTCGTGTACCTGTCCCATCCACTCGGCATCACGCTTTGCCAGATAGTCGTTGACAGTTACGATATGAACACCCTTTCCTTCGAGTGCATTCAAATATGCAGGAAGTGTAGAAACCAATGTCTTACCTTCACCAGTACGCATCTCCGGGATACGTCCCTGATGCAGCAGGATACCACCGATCAGCTGCACGCGGTAATGCTTCATATGAAGAACACGGTCTGCTGCCTCACGGACAACGGCAAATGCTTCTGGAAGCAGATCATCCAGTGTCTCGCCCTTTTCAAGACGTTCCTTGAATTCCGGAGTCTTTGCCTTCAGCTCTTCATCACTTAACGCCTGCATGGTTGAATCCAGCGCTTCGATCTTATCTACAATCGGATATATTTTCTTTAGCTCTTTATCGCTATGTGTTCCAAACACTTTTTCAAATAAGCTCATTTCTTACCTCCCTGAGCGTAACTCATTCTAATACCACAACTTGTAATATAACATTAAATGGTAGGTAACGCAAGAAGTTTCCATGTCAGAAATACTATTCCCATATAGAAAATATCCTATAATAACAAATATCCCGGAGACCTTCGTCTCCGGGATACCGTTTTTTCATAACCCTCTATACATAACTGAAACTGTTAAAATTCTGGCTCGATCAATCCGAATGTATTGCCTCTACGCTTGTAGACTACATTTACCTTGTCTGTCTCTGCGTTACGGAATACGAAGAAATTATGTCCAAGCAGATCCATCTGGATGCATGCATCCTCCGGATACATAGGCTCTAACACAACCTTCTTGCTACGAATAATCTGGACATCCTCATCCTCAAGTCCTTCTACATCGAAGAAATCGTTGTTGATATAACCGGAATTCTGTTCCTTGTCCAAAATACGCTTCTTATGGCGTGTTACCTGACGTTCGATAATCTCCACAACCAAATCGATGGATACATACATATTATCGCTCGCCTGTTCTGCACGAATCGTATGTCCCTTCATCGGGATCGTAACCTCAATCTTCTGACGGTCCTTATCTACCGAAAGTGTAACCTGTGCTGCTGTGTCTTCACCGAAGAACTTCTCGATTCTCTCAAGCTTCTCGTAAATCGCCTGCTTCAGTGCGTCTGTAACCTCAATGTTCTTTCCACTTATGATGTAATTCATATGCCCCAGCTCCTTTACGTCGAACTATAGAAAATAAAAAATGTGCGTGAAGCACATGTACTTTCTATGTTTAGTATTATAGCACACCCAACCCCTGTTTGGGAAGTGATTTTTCGTCAAAATATACAAAAATTCACATTTTTTTGATAACGGAAAAGGGCACCTTCGATTCTTACCGAAAATGCCCTTTCAAACACATTATAGAAAGTATTACTAATTTCCTAATTTACAATTCTGCAAGCCTTAAATGGTGTACTGTAATTTACATTTGAGATCTTGATTCCTGTACGGCTGCTGCTTGCATGTACGATCTGTCCATTTCCAATATAGATACCTACGTGCTCGCAGGAACCTGTACCGTGATCGTAGAATACCAGATCACCAGGTGCCAATGCTGCAAGGCTGACTGCTGTACCTGCATTACTCTGTGGTGTACATGTACGAGGAAGTGAATATCCAAAGTTCTTATATACACTCTGTACGAATCCGGAACAATCCGCTCCGTTTGTCAAGCTTGTACCGCCCCATACATATGGGTTTCCAACGAACTGACATGCAAAGTTTGCAATCTGCTGTCCAAGATCTGAGGTTGGAGCTTCTGTCACTGGTGCTTCTGTTGTAGGAGCCTCTGTCGTAGGAGCTTCCGTTGTTGGTGCTTCCGTTGTCGTTGTATCCTGTGCCGGTGCACTTACTGCCTTTGCTGTTGGCATATTATAAGAAATAGTTATGTACTCATTCTTTACATATCCTGTCACAGTGTCAAGCTGGATCTTTGTCCATGCATCTCCTGTCTCTACGATCGGATAAGATTCTCCCTGTGCCAGAAGTGTGATGCTCTCGCTGTCTGTGCTTGCTGCACTACGAAGCTTCAATGCCGCTGTATTTACAACTGCAACCTTCGAGAGATTTGCGCTTGCATAGCTTGCTGCATCCCCTTCAAATGCTAACAAATCATTTCTGATATATCCATCTACATTTCCTGATGTGATATGGGACCATGTATCACCTTTTTCTACGATGTTTACAAGTCCGCCTGCATCAATCGTTCCAACCTTTGCTGCATTCACATCACCAGACTGACGAATATTTACGGAACCAGATGCTGTGACGATTGCCTTTCCTGTGAAATCCATAACCGGTGATGCTGCCGCCTCAGATGCTTCCTGTACAGGTGCTTCTGTCGTTGGCTCTTCCGTTGCCGGTGCCTCCGTTGTTTCCTCGGAAGGAACTTCTGCGATTTCTCCTGTTACCTTTGCAATCTCCTGAATCTCGCCTGTTGCTACTGCGTCGGTTGCTGTTGCCTCTGCAACAACTGCAGCCGGTGCTGTTGCATCCTCCGGAGTGGCGTCTGCTGTAAATACGTCTCCTCCATTTTCTTCAATATAGTGATCTACGATCGATGTAATACTGACGTTAGCATCGGTATATACAAACTCATCTGCCAACGCGGTATATGTGTATGTACCCATGGACGAAGCGAAAATGCAACCTGCCGCCGCTACCGCCAACCACTTTACGGATGGGCTTTTCATGTTCTTACCTCCAATTTGTTACAAATATGTTACAACTTATTACATTGCCCATTATAGCAACCTGTAATATTATTGTCAACCAGTTTTTGGATGTTTTTTCAAAAGTTCACAAATTCTTCGCATTTTCGCTACGTTTTTGAGTATTTTTCGATTTCATTTTCTGTAAACCTATTCTTTTTAATGGTTCACATAAAATTGTTACATTTTGTAACATTTCGAAATATTTGATACACGATATTGATGTTTTGACTTTAGAAATACAATATATAGAAAACGGCGCAGGATATCCTGCGCCATTTCTTATATACTTGTCACCAATATTGTTCTACGAGCTTCTGTGCTTCCTCCTCGGTTTTGTCATAGGATTCTATCAATTCCTGAACCGCCTGTTCCTTTGTGGGGCACAGCTTCTTTAGCAGTTTAAACATTGCTTTAACACTTTCTTCCAGTTCTTCCTCAGCCTTCTTCGTCTTTGCCCGCTCTTCCTGTATGTTCATTGGCTCCATATTCTCAAACCAGTTTCCCATGCTCTCGCCTCCGATCATTTTTCTCAAACAATCTGTCGCCTCAGAAACCGATACCTGCATCTTCATAAATAACGCCCACAGCGAATTTACAATGATCTGCACGATATTCTCCGATGCCCGCTCCATGATCTCGCGGATCTCATCCTGATTGGATCTGAGAAAATCTGTAAAATCCTGCGGTGTCTGGATGCGGT
>ULTN01007560.1_pt1 | contig 10307 bp, 7 predicted proteins | sample 1957681 | NCBI WGS metagenome assembly ULTN01 (sample SAMEA4835736, study PRJEB28245) | human gut metagenome | biome: gut microbiome; material: fecal sample | place: Denmark | collected 2008
GAGCAGGCACCAAGTCCAGTCTTGCCTATATGTACTGGAAGGAAACCGGCGACCTGGGTGTGTGGAAAGGCATTGCACAAGATGCACTGATTATGAACATCGACGACCTGCTTTGTGTGGGTGCGGTAGACAACATTCTGGTATCCTCTACCATCGGACGTAATAAACTGCTCATCCCCGGCGAAGTAATCTCAGCCATCATCAACGGTACGGATGAACTGCTTGCCGAACTCCGCGAAATGGGAGTAGGCGTTTATGCCACCGGTGGCGAAACAGCCGATGTGGGCGACCTTGTACGTACCATTATCGTAGACTCGACAGTGACCTGCCGCATGAAGCGCTCAGATGTTATAGACAATGCCAATATCCGTCCGGGCGATGTGATTGTAGGTCTGGCATCTTACGGAAAGGCTACTTATGAGAAAGAATACAATGGCGGTATGGGCAGTAACGGACTGACCAGCGCACGCCACGATGTATTCTCCAAATACCTGGCAGAGAAATACCCTGAAAGCTATGACAAGGCTGTACCCGAAGAACTGGTATACAGTGGCAAGCTAAAACTGACAGACAGTGTCGAAGACAGTCCGCTGGATGCAGGAAAGCTGGTACTTTCCCCCACCCGCACCTACGCACCGGTAGTTAAGAAACTGCTCGATGCGCTCCGTCCCCAAATCCACGGTATGGTACACTGCTCGGGCGGCGCACAAACCAAGGTACTGCACTTTGTGGGAGACAACTGCCGTGTCATCAAAGACAATCTCTTCCCCGTTCCACCGTTGTTCAAGACCATCAAGGAGCAGAGCGATACGGACTGGAGCGAAATGTACAAGGTGTTCAATATGGGGCATCGCCTGGAAGTGTACCTCTCTCCCGAACATGCAGAAGAGGTGATTGCTATTTCGAAGAGTTTCAACATCGATGCACAGATTGTAGGCCGCGTGGAAGAAAGCGACAAGAAAGAACTGATTATCAAGAGCGAATTCGGAGAGTTCAAGTATTAAATATATGGCAGACAACAATACCATACTCGAAAAGCTGGAAGGGCTTGTCGCCCGCTTCGAAGAAGTGTCGACCTTGATTACAGACCCGGCAGTGATTGCGGACCAGAAGCGTTACGTCAAGCTCACCAAAGAATATAAAGAACTGGGCGACCTGATGAATGCCCGCAAAGAGTACATGCAAGTACTGGGCGGCATAGAAGAAGCCAAAGAAATTATCGCCAACGAAACAGACCAGGAAATGCGGGAAAGGGCACGCGAAGAGCTGGATGCCTGCCAAACCCGCCAACCGGAACTGGAAGAGCAGATAAAGCTGCTGCTCGTCCCCGCCGACCCGCAGGATGGCCGTAATGCCATCCTCGAAATTCGTGGCGGCACGGGTGGTGACGAAGCGGCAATCTTTGCCGGCGACCTCTTCCGCATGTACACCAAGTACTGCGAATCCAAGGGATGGAGAATGGAGATATCCAGCGCCAACGAAGGTGCAGCCGGCGGTTTCAAGGAAATTGTCTGCTCCGTGACGGGCGACAATGTATACGGCACACTGAAATATGAATCGGGCGTGCACCGCGTGCAGCGCGTACCGGCCACAGAAACGCAAGGACGGGTACACACCTCAGCTGCCAGCGTAGCCGTGCTTCCCGAAGCCGAAGAGTTCGACGTAGTTATCAACGAAGGTGAAATCAAGTGGGACACCTTCCGAAGCGGTGGTGCCGGCGGTCAGAACGTGAACAAGGTGGAATCCGGCGTGCGCCTGCGCTACAACTGGAAGAATCCCAACACAGGCATAGTCGAAGAAATCCTCATCGAATGTACCGAGACGCGCGACCAGCCCAAGAACAAGGAACGCGCCCTCTCGCGCTTGCGTACCTTCATCTACGACAAGGAACACCAGAAGTACATCGACGACATCGCCTCCAAGCGTAAGACGATGGTCAGCACTGGCGACCGCTCCGCCAAGATACGCACCTACAACTATCCGCAAGGACGCATCACGGACCACCGCATCAACTACACCATCTACAATCTCGCCGCCTTCATGGACGGAGACATCCAAGACTGCATCGACCACCTGATTGTGGCGGAAAATGCAGAAAGACTGAAAGAGAGCGAACTGTAAGGCAGTGATAAGTAACCCGTAACTAAAAAATAATATGAACAAACAGCAATTATTCGAGAACATCAAGCGCAAGAAGTCATTCCTTTGCGTAGGTCTTGACACCGACATCAAGAAAATACCCGAACATCTTCTGAAAGAGGAAGACCCTATATTCGCTTTCAACAAAGCCATCATCGACGCTACTGCCGACCTCTGCATCGCCTACAAGCCCAATCTGGCATTTTATGAGAGCATGGGCGTGAAAGGCTGGATAGCTTTCGAGAAAACCGTAAACTACATCAAGCAGAACTATCCCGACCAATTCATCATCGCCGACGCCAAACGCGGTGACATCGGGAACACCTCTGCCATGTATGCCCGTACCTTCTTCGAAGAGCTGGATATAGATTCCGTAACCGTAGCTCCCTACATGGGCGAAGACAGTGTGACCCCGTTCCTTACGTACGAAGGCAAATGGGTAATCCTGCTTGCGTTGACCAGCAACAAAGGATCGCACGACTTCCAGCTGACGGAAGACACCAACGGCGAACGCCTCTTCGAAAAAGTGCTCCGCAAATCCCAGGAGTGGGCCAGTGACGAACAGATGATGTACGTAGTAGGCGCCACACAAGGCCGCGCCTTCGAAGATATCCGCAAGATTGTTCCCGAACACTTCCTATTGGTTCCCGGCGTAGGCGCACAAGGCGGCTCCCTGGAAGAAGTCTGCAAGTATGGCATGAACAAGACTTGCGGCCTGATTGTCAACTCCAGCCGTGGCATCATCTACGTGGACAAGACAGAGAACTTCGCCGCCGCCAGCCGAAAAGCAGCCCAAAAAGTGCAGGCACAGATGGCGGAAGAGTTGAAAAAAGTGATTAACGACTAACGCTTAATGTTCGAAAGAAAGATTATCAACGACCCTGTCTTCGGGTTCATCAACATACCAAAGGGGTTGTTGTACGATGTTGTACGACATCCTCTTTTGCAACGTCTAAACCGTATCAAGCAACTGGGGTTGTCCTCTGTCGTATATCCCGGTGCGCAGCATACACGGTTCCAACACTCTTTGGGAGCCTTCTACCTGATGAGTGAGGCCATCCAGCAACTTGCCACCAAAGGAAACTTTATCTTCGACAGCGAAGCCGAAGCTGTGGAAGCCGCTATCCTGATGCACGACATCGGCCACGGCCCCTTCTCCCACGTACTGGAAAATACCATCGTGCAGGGCGTCTCCCACGAAGACATCTCCTTGATGCTGATGGAACGTATCAACAAGGAAATGAACGGACAGTTGACACTCGCCATTCAAATTTTCAAGGATGAATACCCCAAGCGCTTCCTGCACCAACTGGTAAGCGGGCAACTGGATATGGACCGCCTGGACTACCTGCGCCGCGACAGCTTCTATACCGGAGTGACCGAAGGCAACATTGGCTCCGCCCGCATTATCAAGATGCTGGATGTAAAGGATGACCACCTGGTAGTAGAGTCCAAAGGCATCTATTCTATTGAGAACTTCCTCACCGCCCGCCGCCTGATGTACTGGCAAGTCTATCTGCACAAAACCTCCGTTGCCTACGAGAAAATGCTGATTAGCACCCTGCTCCGCGCCAAGGAACTGGCAAGCCGCGGCATAGACCTCTTTGCCTCACCCGCCTTGAAATTCTTTCTATACAACGACATCAGCCGGGAGGCATTCTACAACAATCCCGAATGTTTGGAGAATTTCATTCAGTTGGACGATAATGACATCTGGACTGCCCTCAAGGTATGGAGCCGCCATTCGGACAAGGTTTTGTCCACCCTGAGCGCCGGCATGATTAACCGAAACATCTTCAAAGTCGAGATTTCTACCGAACCTATTAGTGAGGAACGGAAAAAAGAACTAACTTTGCAAATCAGTGAACAACTGAACATCCCTCTCTCCGAAGCGAGATATTTCATCTCTACCCCCAGCATCGAGAAGAATATGTACGACGAGGCAGATGACAGTATTGACATCCTCTACAACGACGGTAGCATCAAGAATATTGCCGAAGCATCGGATATGCTCAATATCTCTCTTCTGTCCAAGAAAGTAAAAAAGTACTACTTATGCTACCAACGTTTGCATAGATAAGTATAAAATATTCACCTCAGGACAAGGAAATATAAAAAAAAAGTCCGTTATTTGCGTTTTGAAACCATCTAACAAGAATAAGACATGGAGTTCTCTGCTAAACAAATTGCAACATTTATCCAAGGAGAAATTGTTGGAGACGAGAATGCTACCGTTCACACCTTTGCGAAAATCGAAGAGGGAATACCGGGAGCCATCTCCTTTCTATCCAACCCCAAATATACCCCCTACATATACGAAACCCAATCAAGCATTGTTCTGGTAAACAAGGACTTTGTTCCGGAACAAGAAGTGAAAGCCACCCTGATTAAAGTGGACAATGCGTATGAAAGTCTTGCTAAATTGCTAAATCTTTATGAGCAAAGCAAGCCAAAGCGGGTGGGAATTGACTCTCTGGCCTTTGTTGCCGAGACAGCTAAAATTGGCAAGGATGTTTACATTGCGCCTTTTGCCTGCATTGGCGAATACGCAGAGGTGGGAGACAATACGGTCATTCATCCGCACGTCACGATTGGCAGCGGTGCCAAAGTGGGCAATGACTGTATTATTTACGCTAACTCCACCATCTACCACGATTGCCGGGTAGGAAACCACTGCATCCTGCACTCCGGTTGCGTTATCGGTGCAGACGGTTTCGGCTTCGCCCCCACTTCCGAGGGCTATGAAAAAATACCGCAAATAGGTATCACTATCCTGGAAGACCATGTGGAAATCGGTGCCAACACGTGTGTGGACCGTGCTACTATGGGAGCCACCATCGTACATAGCGGTGTGAAACTGGATAATTTGATTCAGGTGGCACACAATGATGAAATAGGCTCCCACACCGTAATGGCGGCGCAAGTAGGTGTAGCAGGTTCTACCAAGATAGGAGAATGGTGCATGTTCGGCGGGCAGGTAGGCATTGCAGGTCATATTCATATTGGCAACAAAGTGAACCTTGGCGCACAGTCTGGTGTTCCCAGTAGCATAAAGGACGGTAGCCAACTTATCGGTACCCCTCCTATGGAGCTGAAACAATATTTCAAGGCATCCATCGCACAAAGAAGTTTGCCGGAAATGCAAGTGGAACTGCGCCAGCTCCGCAAAGAATTGAATGAACTTAAACAACTATTAAATAAGTAACCAATGTTAAAACAAAAGACTCTAAAAGATAGCTTTTCGCTTAGTGGAAAAGGTCTTCATACGGGACTTGACCTAACCGTTACTTTCAATCCTGCTCCGGATAACCATGGATACAAAATCCAACGTATCGACTTGGAAGGACAGCCTACCTTCGATGCCGTTGCAGACAACGTATCCGAAACTACCCGTGGAACTGTAATCTCCAAAAACGGAGTAAAGGTGAGCACAGTGGAGCATGGTATGGCAGCCCTCTATGCATTGGGTATCGATAACTGCTTGATACAGGTAAACGGACCGGAATTTCCCATTCTGGACGGAAGCGCCCAATATTATGTCAACGAAATAGAGCGCGTAGGCACTGTAGAACAAAATGCCGTAAAAGATTTCTATATCATCAAGTCCAAAATTGAATTCCGTGACGAAACAACCGGCTCTTCCATCATCGTGTTGCCGGACGAGAACTTCAGCTTGAATGTATTGGTATCATACGATTCCAACATCCTCCCCAACCAGTTTGCAACGCTGGAGGACATGACGAAGTTCAAGGATGAAATCGCCGCAAGCCGTACTTTCGTGTTTGTACGCGAAATTGAGCCGTTGCTGCAAGCCGGTCTTATCAAGGGCGGCGACCTTGACAATGCGATTGTTATTTACGAACGCGAAATGTCCCAGGAGAACTATGACAAGCTGGCCGACGTGATGGGTGTTCCTCATATGGACGCCAAACAATTGGGATATATCAACCACAAACCTTTGGTGTGGCCCAATGAATGCGCCCGCCACAAGTTACTTGATGTCATCGGTGACCTGGCCTTGATAGGCAAGCCCATCAAGGGCCGTATCATCGCTACCCGCCCGGGACACACTATCAACAATAAGTTCGCCCGCCAGATGCGCAAGGAAATCCGTTTGCACGAAATACAAGCCCCTACCTACGACTGCAACCGCGAACCGATTATGGATGTAAACCGCATCCGCGAACTTCTGCCTCACCGTTACCCGATGCAATTGGTGGACAAAGTCATAGAAATAGGTGCCAACTACATTGTAGGTGTCAAGAACGTAACTTCCAACGAACCTTTCTTTCAGGGACACTTCCCGCAGGAACCCGTAATGCCCGGTGTGTTGCAGATAGAGGCAATGGCACAGACGGGAGGTTTGCTTGTTCTGAATTCAGTGGATGAACCGGAACGTTACTCCACCTACTTCATGAAGATTGACGGTGTGAAATTCCGCCAGAAAGTGGTACCTGGAGATACCCTCATCTTCCGTGTAGAGCTGATGGCCCCCATACGCCGCGGCATCTCTACCATGAAAGGCTATGTGTTTGTAGGCGAAAAAGTTGTCTGCGAAGCAGAGTTTATGGCGCAAATAGTTAAGAACAAATAATAAAATTTACGATTAGACTATTTACGATTTACGATTCAAATTATTCGTGAGAATTATCACATTCGGATAAAATCGTATATACAGTAAATCGCAAGTATTCTCAATCGTAAATCGTAAATAGCTAAATCGTAAATAATATGATAAGTCCCTTAGCGTATATTCATCCCGAAGCCAAAATCGGGGAAAACGTAGAGATTGCTCCTTTTGTTTTCATTGACAAGAATGTGGTAATCGGTGATAACAACAAGATTATGGCAAATGTCAACATTCTGTACGGTGCACGCATCGGCAATGGAAACACCATTTTCCCGGGAGCCGTTATCGGTGCTATTCCCCAGGATTTAAAGTTCAGAGGGGAGGAAAGCACTGCTGAAATCGGAGACAACAATATCATACGTGAAAACGTAACTGTCAACCGCGGTACAGCTGCCAAAGGCAGAACCATCGTCGGTAACAACAATCTCCTGATGGAAAGTGTACACGTGGCCCACGATGCTCTGATAGGCAACAGCTGTATCATTGGCAACTCTACAAAAATGGCGGGTGAAATTGTCATCGACGATTATTCCATCATCAGCGCCAATGTACTGATGCACCAATTCTGCCATGTGGGCGGTTATGGAATGATACAAGGCGGCTGCCGTTTCAGCAAGGACATCCCACCGTACATCATTGCCGGACGCGAGCCTATCTGCTATGCGGGAATCAATGTGGTAGGGTTACGCCGCCGTGGCTTCTCCAACGAGACCATTGAGAAAATCCATGATGCCTATCGTATTATCTATCAAGGCGGTCTGAACAATACGGATGCCTTGAAGAAAATCGAGGATGAAATGGAAATGACACCGGAAATAAGCTATATCGTAAACTTTATACGTGAATCAGCCCGCGGCATTATCCCCGCAGGAAAATGAAAAACGTATGATTTACACAAAGTCAGAAATCATAAATTATAAATCATCATGATCTACAGATTTACAATCATCTCTGATGAGGTGGACGATTTTGTCAGAGAAATACAGATAGACCCGGAAGCTACCTTTTATGACTTCCATGAAGCGATTCTAAAGTCGGCAGGCTACACTAACGACCAAATGACGTCTTTCTTCATTTGCGATGATGACTGGGAGAAAGAGAAAGAAATTACGCTGGAAGAAATGGATGACAATCCGGAAATGGACAGTTGGGTGATGAAAGAGACCCAGCTGAGCGAACTGGTTGAAGACGAGAAGCAGAAACTTCTCTATGTATTCGATTATATGACTGAGCGCTGCTTCTTCATCGAGCTTTCTGAAATCATTACCGGAAAGGAAATGAAAGGAGCCAAATGCACCAAGAAAGCAGGTGAAGCTCCCAAGCAGACCATTGATTTTGAAGAGATGGCAGCTGCTGGCGGTTCCCTTGATTTGGACGAAAACTTTTACGGCGACCAGGACTTCGATATGGAAGATTTCGACAAAGAGGGTTTCGGCGGTTTGGACGAAGCCGGAAACTCCTTTGAAGAAGAGAAATATTAAACAGACATACCATACAGATTTCTTTTAGGCACGGATTACACGGAAACACACGGTTGTTATTGAATATTCCGTGTAATCCGCGTAATCCGTGCCTATTTTTTTACCCGCATGCACACCCTAATCGTACTTATCGGTCCCACCGGAGTAGGCAAAACAGAGCTCAGCCTCCGATTGGCAGAACATTTCCATACTTGTATCGTCTCGGCCGATTCGAGACAACTCTATGCAGATTTAAAGATAGGCACGGCTGCCCCTACACCGGAGCAACTGCAACGGGTACAGCATCACTTCGTCGGTACCCTGAAGCTGACAGACTATTACAGTGCCGCCCAATACGAAGCGGAAGTGATGAAGCTGCTGGAAGACCTGTTTACAAAGCATAACACCGTACTGCTGACCGGAGGCTCAATGATGTATGTAGATGCAGTCTGTAAAGGAATTGACGACATTCCGACCGTAGATGCCGATACACGCCAGCTCATGCTGCACAAATACGAAACAGAAGGTCTGGAAAGACTTTGTGCGGAACTTAAGCTGTTGGATCCGGAATATTACAAAATAGTAGATTTGAAGAATCCCAAACGCGTAGTCCATGCTTTGGAAATCTGCTACATGACGGGAAAGGCCTACACTTCCTTCCGCACTCAACAAAAGAAAGAACGCCCCTTCCGTATCATCAAAATAGGATTAACACGTAACCGGGAAGAGCTTTATGAACGCATCAACTGCCGGGTGGACCAAATGGTGGAAGAGGGTTTAGTGGAAGAAGCGCGCATGGTCTACCCGCATAAAAGTCTAAATTCCCTAAATACAGTAGGCTACAAAGAAATATTCAAGTACCTGGATGGTGAATGGACATTACCCTTTGCCATCGAAAAGATAAAGCAGAACTCACGCATCTATTCCCGTAAGCAAATGACCTGGTTCAAACGAGACGAGGAAATCCACTGGTTCCACCCGGAGCAGGAAGGGGAAATACTGGAATACTGTCATTGTTCCATCAAAGGCGTATAAGCCTTTCGGACAAGTGCTTCCACATCTTGATAAAGCTTCTGCATTTCTTGAGAATCAATGCTTCCTTGCTGTCTCCAGCTGTCCAACAATAGGCATGTACGGCGAAACACCTCTGCCTCTACCGTAACAAGCTGCTGCATATAGCCATTATTCTCCATATTGTACAGTTTTTCCCAATTCAGATAACGATTGGTTCCCATCCCCTGATTGTAACAAAAGACATTGTTGGAAAGCCGGAGTGACCAATCACTGAGCGGAGCGGCGGCACACGCCTTGTCCCAACATACCATCGGAGGCAGAAGTCTATCCGCATCCTTCACCCAAAGCGGCACGGCAATACCCGTAGGAGGATATCCCAGCATTGTCCACATCGTAGTAAGTTCCGCCTTCTCACCCGGTTTTACGCCCTGCACCACAATGGAACAAGAAGTGCTGTTACGGGGAATAAAATCCTGGTCGACAAACCAACCGGAACCTTGCGGGCGATTAAACTTCCCGCTCTTCAAATCAATATCGAGCATGCCATTGCGAAACGAACGTGAAAGATCATTGAAGATACCCTGCGGCGTAATTCCCCCCATTGCAGAAGCTCTCATCAGTACCCGGTCTGCCTCCATATAGCGCACATAACCCGCCCCCCGATTCACTTCACCGGCAAAAGAGAAGTTGGTACGGGCAATGTAGCCGTAAGGAGCATCTTTGGGATTATTGGCATCATACATCGTATATTTATAATAATCCACCTCAAACATGGCGGCAGCGCCTTGAGCGTCGATTACGCCAAAATTGGCCTCTATCAAGCTGGGCTTGGAAATGGTATCGAGGAAATGGCAGAAATCCTCCACCGTGGCACAAACCTCCAAGGCACGGTAGATAATCCTCCCGTTGGCTGCCCCCCGTTCTTCCCCATCTTTCACTTCCACCAGATTGTAGGATTGGGTGTTCATCAAGGCAAAACCAACGGAGTTTGTACCCATCCATGCCTCTTTCAAGGCAGGAAAGTTAGCACTATTCACATCGGCAATGAAGTTATACTTCTCCCC
>ULTN01035617.1_pt1 | contig 10236 bp, 9 predicted proteins | sample 1957681 | NCBI WGS metagenome assembly ULTN01 (sample SAMEA4835736, study PRJEB28245) | human gut metagenome | biome: gut microbiome; material: fecal sample | place: Denmark | collected 2008
ACCAGAGCGGGGAGGTCGGTTATCTGGACGCGGCAGCAGATAGCTTTACCCCCGTGGCAGACGGCTTTCCCACAACCCGCGCAGGGTGGGAGTGCTACTACTCCCTGACCGGCTTTGCCGATGGCTGGCTGGTGTGGGTGGACGAGTGCGGCCGCGATGAAAACGGATACGGCACGGGAGACAACACGACCCACCAGTATTTCTGCCGCAACGGCGTCAAGACAGAGCTGACACAGCAGCGCTATATACAGGGCAAGGATGTGCAGAACATCCGGATTCTGGATGCTCAGGGCGGCCGCGTGCTGGCCGCTTACGACACCAAGAACGGCACCGTCCGGGGCGTGGAAAAGGACGGCACGCTCTACACCCAGCCGATGAGCTGAGATATCTACGGCGTCATAGCGTTGGAGGATCTGCTGGCAGGCAGCACAGACTTTACGCCGCTGGCGTTCTCGGATTGATCCCCTGAAATCCTGCGCGGGCGTATCTGTCCATTGCCGGATTCCCGGCAGACCAAGGCAAAAGTTGACTTTTGTGCTGATTTCGAATACGATATAGGCACAAAAGTATGGTGGTACCAGTGGTGAATATAAGTTGCTCGGCACAGGTGCAGGAGATTCTGACCCGCGCAGCTTGCGGAGCATTCGCCAATGGTGGGGAGGCGGCAGAATGAATTCTTTTTCGGTAGAGCAAAAAAGAGTAGATGTATTCGAAAGTGCCGTGCCGAATAAGCCGGTGATTTATCTGAATACCTATGGGCGCGAGGGAGAGCAGATCTTTCAGTATTTGACAGACATCGGCTGTCAGGATTTTTCGCTGGTTGCAGTCAGTAAGCTGGAATGGAATCATGATATGGTGCCATGGGATATTCCGCCCATATTCAAAAATGGTGCATCATATACCAGCGGAGCCGATGAGTACCTGCACCTTCTGATAAACCAAATTATACCGAAAGCAGAAAATCTGTTGCAGGGGACCCCCGCCTGGCGGGGAATTGCGGGTTATTCACTGGCCGGACTGTTTGCACTGTATTCTATTTATCAGACGGACGCCTTTTCGCGAGTTGCGAGTGTCTCCGGCTCGCTGTGGTTTCCGGGAATTAAAGAGTATGTCGTTTCCCGTACACCCGTGAAAAAACCTGCCGATATCTTCTTTTCGCTGGGCGACCGAGAGTGCCGCACCCAAAATTCGCTTCTAAGATGTGTTCAGCAGAATACCGAATCCATCGAAAGATATTATCACGAGCAGGGAATAGATACGACCTTCCAATTAAATCCCGGCAATCACTTTAAAGATGTGGTACAGCGAACAGCAACAGGACTTCAGTGGCTATTGAGCAGAGAATATGCCCCATGAAAGATGCGGCATAATGGGATATAAAGTTTTGTGGGCGCGGCATACTACATGACATATGTATCGCAAGAGACATCGTAGAAAATTTGCGGAGTTTAGTGCACTGATTCGTTAGCCCAAACAGCTATTCCGTAATCCAAATTGCTTATAAAAGAATCACCGCACAATTCTAAGAGCCGCTGCGGCTGTGTTTAGAATTGTGCGGTGATGTTTTTACCCGGCCAACGCCCACGCGCCCATAAGAACTGTCAAAAACAGGATGTTGGAAACTGTGAACAACGCAAAATACCGGCCTTTTTGTAACGGCAACTCCCTTGCAATTTCACGATACGAGATCAGGCTGGCCATGGAGGCAATCAGCGTGCCAAGGCCGCCAAGATTTGTGCCGATGATCAGGGAGCGGATATTCTCTGTAAATCCCGAAAGCAGGATCGCCGCAGGCACATTGCTGGTTACCTGTGAGGCAAGCACAGAAACCCATACCTCGTGGCCGGTAAGAATATGCTGCAGCCATCCGGAAAAGGCGGCAAAACGCCCCAGATTGCCAATAAAGATAAAGAGTGCAACAAAGGTGAGGATCAGCGAATAGTCCACACGGCATAATGTGTTCCGGTCTGCCAAAAGCACACAGGCCAGAACCGCAGCAAACGCGATACCATAGGGCAGAACACGCAGTACCACCAACAGACAGAGCACGAATAAAATACTGTACAGCGATAATAGTGCCTTGTTCGGGCTTGCAGCAGCCGCAGAATGAGCCATGGAGATCTCTGCGCCACGGCGGCACAGCCCCACCGCCCATAGCGCAAGAAGTGCCAGCGACAGGATGGAGTAGGGGAGCATCAGCAAAACAAAAGAACCCATATCCATTCCGCTTTTCCCATACAGGTACAGGTTTTGCGGATTGCCAAGAGGCGTTAGCATACTGCCGAGGTTTGCGGCTATCGTCTGCATGCAGACGATGGGAAGCAGCAGCTTATCCCGAACGGCAGCATCCAAGCTGTTTACAACGACAAATGTGAACGGAACAAAGGTAAGCAGCGATACATCATTGGTGATCACTATGCTTGAGAAAAAGCACAGCCCCACCAGAACAGCGGTCAGTTGAAGCGTTGTGCGGGTATGGGACAGCAGCGCGCGCCCAAGCCGATTGAAAACGCCCTGCCCCCGCAGCCCGGCCATGACGGTCATGAGTGAGAACAGGATCGCAAGCGTGCGAAAATCAATATAACCAAGATATTCTGCATCCGGAAGAACGAAGCAGGAGGAAACCAAAGCCAGACAGGCAGCAATGCTTAGAACAGGCTCTTTTTGAAAAACACGTTTTATCGCCATGGCAGGAAGCTCTTTTCCGTAAATTTCAATTTCAAATGCTGTGCCGCAGACGACAGCAAACCAATGCTTGAAATTGGTCACATTATTATACAATAAAAGCCAATCCGGCACAAGAGCAGTCAACACTTTAAATATTCAAGTAGGGAGGATTTCGATCGTCAGACGGTACAGATGACATGCCGCCTGACTTTAGCTGATATTGATACTGCTACCGAGAGTCCTGATGGCGTAGGAACACTGACCTTTCTTTGATTATGCCGTTTCGCTAAATCAATGTTTAGCGAAACGCAGGGAAGGCGTTGTGGCGATTTTGGACTCTTGCATGGTTAATGCACTTGCATTTTTTAACGCAAATTTGCAGGATTTGATGCAAGATGCAGCTTTTAGTTTTGCAAATAGGTGTAAATGCGTTTTATAATAATGTATCATTGTTTCCTATTGTAACCGTACAAGCTGCATTTTTTTGCTTTTCCGTGGGCAGTATAATGTGCCCCTCAGAACTGGACGCCAGCAGTTGATTCCCGTGATTTTCTAAAAACTTCCGTCATGTTGCATATTGACTCTTTTGCCAGAAAAGAGTACGCTAGTTTGAATAAAAGGAAGTAATTATCATGGAAATCAGTCTATTACTAATGCAGCAGATAGCCCAGCTGTTTATTGTCCTCTTGATGGGCTATGTAGTCGTTAAAGCGGGACTTCTGAAAGCCTCCGACAGCAGGGTTCTGTCCGTAGTCTTCGTATATCTTGTCATGCCATGCGTTGTTCTCAATGCATTTCAAATCGACGATACGCCGCAGATTCGCGCAGGACTCTTGTACTCGATGGGCATAGCGGTCGGGATGCATATCGTTTTTCTGATCCTCAACGCCATCTTCAAAAAGCCGCTGAAACTGGATGTCGTGGAGCAGGTCAACATCATATACAGCAATGCTGCCGCACTTGTCATCCCTTTGGTTCAGGCTTTACTCGGCGAGGAATATGTCGTATATTCCTGTGCTTTCGTCATCGTACAGCTGATTCTTCTCTGGACGCACGCAAGCGCATGCCTGCAAGAGGGCGCAAAACTCGAATGGAAGAAGCTTCTGACCAATGTCAATCTGCTTGCGATTGTCGCCGGTGCGCTCTTGTACCTTCTGCACATCTCGCTGCCTACACCTATCGTGAGTACACTCAGCAGCGTAGGTGCTATGATAGGGCCTATGGGTATGCTGCTGGCCGGTATGGCGATTGCGGAAGTGCCGCTGAAGAAAGTCTTCTGTACACCGCGCAACTATCTTCCCGTTGCACTTCGTCTGCTGGCCGTACCGATGGTGGTATTGCTTCTTCTCAGTGTCATCCACGCATCTACTTGGATTGCGGACGGCAAGGCGATTCTCATGACGGTGTTTCTGTCCGCCATCACCCCAGCCTGCGCGACAGTTACATCCATGGCGCAGCTGTACAACCGGGATGCAGCGCATTCGAGTGCCCTGTATGTACTCAGCACATTGCTCTCCATCGTTACAATGCCCATCATGATAGGTCTGTTTGAGATGCTGGCTTAATTTCATGTCCGGAATGCAGGATTCGGCGTTAGTTTTGTACCGGATGGGTAGTTGTGGCTCCAGAAGTGTATAAGGAGCCACTCGACCTGATTCTTCTGCCCCATATAGGAATACAGCCGAGAAGCATAGGAATTCTCGTGATGCAGCTCCGGCACCTCACCCTGCACGGTAAAATTGCGGACCATCCAGTCATATTCCGCCTGTACCTTGTGCTTTTCGATGATTGCATCGGACAGTGCGGCATTCTGCACCTCTGCGGTCAGATACAGAAGCTTCCTGACCTCAGCATCAGCGCTCTTGTACTTCTTTCCCGCTCATATGCTCGATTTCGATTTCAAAGACTTGCACGGCCTTACCCGACTGCGTAATTTCCTCATCGACAAGCTGTTCGCTGGGATAGTATTTCATTGCAAGCTGTTTGAGCCTCCGTGTTGCTTCGGGACCCGCTTCCATCAGATGGCATCTGCCGAACACGACAACGCTCTGCATGAACGGAGCCCAGCTTTCCGTTCTGACAGTCTCATTCCCGAACACGGTGAAGCATACCTTATCGCAGGCACGCAAGGCATCGACTTTGTGCCCTATCTTTGCGCCGTGGAAATAAATCCTCTGCGCCTCGCCATCATAAACATAGTTGATGGGTATGGCATACGGGTAGCCGTCATCGCCGTTCACGGCAAGTACGCCCCGCCGACTGGACTCTAACAACAGCTTTGCCATAGCAATGTTGATTTCGTTCTTCTTTTTGCGGATTTCTCTGAACATTCCGTTTTTCCTCCCTTTCCCTGTCAGATGTCTGTGTGTTTGGCCCTGTTTGGCCACCTCTGTAATATAGCTCTATTATACGACAACTTGCGGCAAAAAGAAATGCTGTACCCTCCAAGTCCGGAAGATACAGCTTTTTTATATGTAATGGCGTTTTAGCCTTGTTTGTTGTCTGGCCTTGACCGAGCGACTGCTCTGGCATGGTCTAAGGCGCAGTGGGTAATCACGGGATGCTTCCCAGTTGTGTTTTTTGATTACAAGGTTTATTATAGCGGAGACTTGTGTGCAGAGTTTAAAAGGGTTTTGAACGAACTTGAAACTTCTTTTTAAGAATCTGTGAAGCCCTAGCCATAGCGACTGCGGCTGGCATCCTAAAAAATCCGGCGTTCAAAACGCCGGATTCAAAGCGGAGTTATTTCCCAAGCACAATGGAGAGCTTGATTTCTTTTTCTGTCTCGCTCAGGTCGAAATCGCCGCCGTCGGCGACGGTTACGCGCAGTTCATAGAGTACGCCGTCCGTCAGTTCCGTCACAGCCGCGCCGGTTTCGTCCGTGATCGACCACAGCTCGGAGGCAACCTTTGCCAGCTTGCCGTCTGCACCATAGGCGTAGAGCGTCAAATCGGAGGCGCTGCCGGACAGGTTATTCATGCGGAAGGCCACCGTGGTGTTAGGATGCACATTGCGGATGGTTGCGGTATTGCGCCAGCTTGCAACCGTACCTTCGCCGCCGTCCTGTGCAAACTGATCCTGTGTAAGAACATTTCTTGCCGCCAGATCGAGATCGACCTCGCGGTACGGAAGCTCGGGCAGGTAGACAAAGCGGTCCTGCAGGCGAAGCAGCTCCAAATATCCGGTCGGGCAGTAGAGTGCATTTCCGCTGTTGCCGGTGTACATGCCAATGGCCATATTATTGTAGCCGTACTTGTTGGATACATCCATCGTAAAGACAGTCTCGCCGGTTTCAAAGTCGAGAATGATGTACTGCCACATACCCGTGGTCAGATCCTGCACATAGCCGTAGATATAGCCCGTTGCGGTGGAGAGCTTCATGATCGCGGTGTCGCTCAGATCGTTTCGGGTCCAGATGCTCTTCATCTCGTAGCCGCTGTCGGTTTTCACGGTGTCCACGCGCTCGACGCCGGGGGCGATCATGGCATTGCCCTTCATCAGCCAGTTCTGGTCATAAATGTTGGCGTAGCTCTGGATCGAAGAATCGTTGTTGGGATCGGCAAGGCCTGCGTTGCCTGCGCCGAACCAGTTGCAGACGATCGTGCTGACCGTGCCCGCGCCGTCATCGTAGACGATCGCAGAGTTCTCGATTGCCACCTGATAGCCATCGGGCAGATCATCGAGCACCGGCGTTTTTGCCACGACCTCACCGGTCTTCATGTCGAGCGCAAGAAGATTCACGGGGTCTGCATTGTCGGTGAACATCACAAGGTTCGGCGTCAGCGTCGGCGAGCAGCCGCCGCCCCACGCAAGACCGCCGCCGGTGGTTTTGTCGCCTTCACCGCTGACCTTCGCGCCGACGCTCTCATACGGCGTACACCAGACAGCCTCGACACCGTTGTTGGCGCGCAGCAGATAGCAATTCTTGTTGGTCAGAATGACCGCGCCGTCCTTGGAGGCGGCAATGCCGTTCTCCGCGCCCTCGCCGGGCGTCAGCTCGTAGACGAAAACCGCCTTCGACAGGTCGGTCTGCTCACCGTTGAGGATCGCTTCGATTGCCGAATGGGCGATATAGCCGAGAACGCCCTGCTGCTGGCGCTCGGGATAGATGCGGAAGCCGCCGGTGGCGAACCAGAGATTCCCATCGTAATCAAAGACCACGGAAAGAAGATTCTGCGTCAGTTCCTTGCCAAGCGCGGCCTCTGCCGCCGCCTTGATGTCGATGTCAAGCACCTTTTCAAACTCGGGCAGGACATTGCCCGCCTCATCCGTTGCGCGGAGCATCAGTACATGGTTGTTGCTGGTCGGGCAGACGATGCGGTTTTCAGCGTCCAGAAAAGTATAGGAGCTTTGGATCAGGTAGCTGCCGCCGTCATGCTGCTTCGGGGAAAAATAACCGAGCGTCTTTGTCTCCTCCGCATTTAAATCGCGGATGGCGATGCCGCCGAGCAGCGGAACGACCGCATGGCCGTAGCTGTCAAAGTAAATGGCGGGCGATGCATTCGCGTTTGTCGTCTCATAGGAAACGTGGATTTCCGGATAGATGCCGAGCGGCAGGATCTCATCAGTTGAATCGGTGTTATAGCCATCGTGATGGATGTTCGCGTCACTCTTTGCCATGTAGGGGTTTTCCTCAACCTGCTTGGGCTGCAAAGCCTTCACGGGGAGTGCGCTGGATACCGGCGCGGAAGGGGTCGTTTCCTCGGCAGGTGCGGCTGCCTCAGCCGGTGTTGCTGCAGCGGAAGATGCCTGCGTATCCTCCGCCGGTGCCTGTGCTGCGCTGCAGGCTGCCATCGACAGGGTCAATGCTCCTGCCAGCAGGAAACTGCCTACAGTATAAATCGGGTTTCTCTTTTTCATCAGTGATTCTCCTTGCCATGTTGGTTGTGATCCGCTCGGGACGAAGCAGACGGTTGTTTTTTCTCTACCCATGCACAAAGCCCTTGTTGGAACGCTTCTTCCGTTATCGGCTCCAGCAGAAAGTAGTCTACGCGCAGCCGAAACGCATGCAGGGAAAAATCCAGCTCGCTGCACCAGATGATGCGCGTTTCCGGAAAAAGCGCTCGCAGGTGCTCCACTGCATTCAGCCCATCCACGCCCGGAAGGGCGATCACGGCGTTGGTCGGTGCATTTATGCGCGTTGCTTCAAAGAATACCTCCTGCCCGCGGTAGCAGTCCACTCTGGGAAACACCCCGCGCTCTGCGCAGAACCGCGAAAGCTGCTCTGTGTAAAAAATCTCCTGTGTTTCACTCTTTGTCAGCACGGCAATGTGGTACATAGCGTTCCTCCCTCCTCCCTTTTTCCTGCCGTCGTTGACTGTTTCTGCTTTCAGTATACGGAACGGTTCACGTTTTTCAAGGCTTTTGGCACGAAAGCCTCAATTCCGGCACGAAATCGGGTTTTTCTGCCGTGCCGGAGTCGGAAAGTTGTGCTATAATCTAAATAGAAACTTTCCGGAAGGAGCCAGTCCGGCATGAGAATAGCAATTGTGGATGATCTTGAGACCGAGCGCGCGCAGCTGAAAACGCGCCTTGCGCGGCAGCTGCGCCTGTGCGGCGCAAAGGCGGAGCTATTGGAATTTGAAAGCGGCGAGAGCTTTCTCGCCGCAGAAAAAGAGCAGCGCTTTACCGCTGCCTTTCTGGATATTTACATGCACGGGATGAGCGGCATGGACGCTGCAAAGGAGCTGCGCAAAACGGACGCAGACTGCCTTCTGGTTTTTACCACGACCTCAACCGACCACGCGCTGGAGGGCTTTCAGGTCCGTGCGCTCCACTATCTCGTGAAGCCCTTTTCCGAGGAGGAACTTTCCGCCCTGCTTGCCGAGATGCTTGCAAGACTCCCCCGCCCCGAGCCGGTCCTGACGGTGAAGGTCAGCGGCAGCGATGTTCGTCTTTGCTACCGGGACATTATCTCGGCAGAGCATTTTGCACATCTGATCAACATCCGCACGACCGCCCGGAAAACGCTGGTCACCCGCCAGAGCTTTAAGGTGTTCACCGAGCCTCTGAAAAAAGATCCCCGCTTTTTCGTCTGCGGCAGAGGCATGATCGTCAATTTAGAGCACGCCGCAGATTTTCGGGACGGCGCTTTCTGCATGACAGACGGCAGCAGCGTCTATGTCAGTCAGGAGCTTTTGAAGCCTGCCCGGCAGGCGTTTATGGAATTTCTGCTGCAAAGGGAGCGTATGAAATGAAGGATATTCTGCGTCCGATTTTGGAGCTTCTCGTCGTACTCCCCGGCCTTCTGCTTGGATATTTCCCTGTAAAAACCTATCTGAAGCAGTCGCCCGGCAGGCTGGCCGCTTGGCTTTTTCCCTTGATGGCGTGCCTGTGCATAGGCAGCGGGCTTGCCTGCTATCGGCTTCATGCTTCCACGGTCTTTGCCCTTGCGGGGGTCGCGCTGGCTGCGATCTGCCTGTATACCAGAACGCTTACCATCTCCCTCTGGAAATCCGGCACGATTGCGCTGTCCGTCTGCGCGGTGTTCGCGTGTGTGAACAGCTTGTCCCGCGCCGTCAGCGCCGCAATCATCCGGAATCAGCAGCTGCCGCCGGACGAACCGTGGCTCTGCCTGGGCGCCTGCGTATTCTATAACGCTGTTTGCTGGATCATCGTGCTGGCCGCGTATTACCCCGCGACACATGCGGTGCGTGCGATGGTCGAGGACGACAATTTTGCGCAGACCTGGTATGTGTTCTGGTTCCTGCCGCTGGCATTCATCCTTTTGAACCTTTTCATGATCCCGCGCTATCAGTCAACGCTCCAGACAGGCCGCGTACTGCAGGGCTATATTGTGCTGAGCAGCGCGCTTCTGGTCTTTATGTTCTGCTTCAACGCTGTTTTCCTGCTGATGGCAACGAGCCTCAACCGCAATGCGAAGCTGCAGCAGGAAAACCAGTTCCTTTCGATGCAGCAGCAGCGGTATGAGAGCCTCAGGACCGCCATTGAGGAAGCGCGGCAGGCACGGCATGATATGCGCCACCAGTTACAGCAGATTTCCGCGCTGGCCGAGGCAGGTGATCTGGAGGAGCTGAAAGGCTACCTTGCAAAAACCGTCTCCCGCATCCCGAATCTTGATATGTGCTTGTGTGAAAACCGTGCGGCGGACAGTGTTGTCGGCTATTACTGTGCCATGGCAAAGCGCGATGCTATCCCCTTCCGCGCCAAGCTCGATTTGCCGGAAGCGTTGCCGATTGATGAGATCGATATGTGTCTGGTGCTTTCTAACCTGCTGGAAAATGCGCTGGAGGCGAGCCTTCGCACCGCACCGGGCAGGCGGCAAATCGAGATAACCGCCTATGTACATGCCGACCGGATTCTTCTTATCGAGGTTGAAAATGCGTTTGACGGCGAGGTCAACGAAAAGAACGGCGTTTTCCGCTCATCAAAGCGGAGGGAAAACGGTATCGGCATCCAATCCGTCACCCATATTGCAGAGAAAAACGGCGGGACCAGTACCTTTACCTATCAGAATGGCACCTTCTCCGCCAAAGTCATGCTCTGCGGGTGTTAGTACCGCCCGGCCGTATAGACGAAACATAAGCAAAAAAAGCGGGGACGCAGCCA
>ULTN01075836.1_pt1 | contig 10233 bp, 6 predicted proteins | sample 1957681 | NCBI WGS metagenome assembly ULTN01 (sample SAMEA4835736, study PRJEB28245) | human gut metagenome | biome: gut microbiome; material: fecal sample | place: Denmark | collected 2008
ACGTCTCAGGCGGTTGTAGACGCGGTGAACAGCCTGTATGCGGAAGCGCCCGCGAAGGTGCTGACCACGAAGGTCAAGGGCTGGCACGAGGGCGTGGCCGTGACGGTGGAAATTGACAAGAATCATGTCATCACGGCGCTGACGGTGGATGCTTCCGGCGAATTCTACGCGCTGGGCGGCAAGTGTGCCGACGAAGCGTTCACGAGCCAGTTCATCGGCAAGAGTGCGCCGCTGACGCTGGGCGTGGACATCGACGCGGTGACGGGCGCGACGCTGACCTCTCAGGCGGTTGTCGATGCGGTCAACCAGCTGGCGAAGTAATACATGAAGAACGGGCAGGACGTGTGTGATGCGTCCTGCCCGTTTTGTGTTGCGGTGATATGCGGTTATCAGGCTATTTGGTCGCGCCCATCTGGCGCGACACAGCATAGGTGATGGAAAGAGTGGCTTGGGGGCGCGTCTGAGGACGCGCGAAGTTATACTATTTCCAGATTCACCTGCGCCATCTGCTTGCGCCTTTTCCCTTCTGGCGTCCGCTCATTCCACTTAGCGTAGCGCTGCTACGCTGCGTTTCATTCACGTTAGCCAGAATGAAAAATTCGCGGCGCATCTTGGCGCATTTTCATCTGGAAATAGTATTACTGGCAGGGACGCTTCGCTGTCTGCGCCTTGTTGGCGGCTTCCTTGGAGTTGAGCGTCCGAGGAACGGTTGGGGCGTTGCCCCAAACCCCACCAGAGGCGCTGCCTCTGGACTCCGCAAGGGGGGATCCCCCCTTGACCCCTCCGCGCGATTGAGTTGGTTTCACTCCCATACTGCTTCCGCGTGTTTATTTTTTCGGTGTCAAGCCCAGTTTCGCCGCGCATTCATCCATATCCAGCGTCGCAAAATAATCCTGCGGCGTTTCGGCACGGCGAATCAGCTTATAGCCGCCCTCCTGCGTGTACAGCACCTCTGCCGACCGCAGCCGCCCATTATAATTATACCCCATCGCATGACCGTGCGCACCGGTGTCATGAATCACCAGCAGGTCACCGATCTTGATTTCCGGCAGGGCGCGGTCGATGGCGAACTTGTCGTTATTTTCGCACAGACTGCCGACGACGTCATAGATGTGGTCATGCGGCAGGCTTTCCTTCCCGCAGACGGTGATGTGGTGGTACGCGCCGTACATCGCGGGGCGCATGAGGTTCGCGGCGCAGGCATCCACGCCGATGTAGTCCTTGTAGGTGTGCTTCTCGTGAATCACGCGCGTGACAAGCCAGCCCATGTTGCCGGTCATCCAGCGGCCGAGTTCGGTTTTCAGCGCGACGCCGCCGTTCGGGAAGATTTCCTCGTATACCTTGCGGACACCTTCGCCGACAGCGAGTACATCTGTCGCGGGCTGGTCGGGGCGGTAGGGGATGCCGATGCCGCCGGAGAGGTTGATGAACGCCAGCCCCAAGCCGGTTTCGGTGGCGAGGTCGCGGCCGCAGGTGAAGAGAATCTTCGCCAGCGCGGGGTAGTAGTTGTCGTCCGTGTTGTTGGAGGAGAGGAACGCGTGCAGCCCGAAGCGCTTTGCGCCAAGTTTTTTCAGGCGCTTCAAGCCCTCCTGCAATTGGGCATAGGTGAAGCCGTATTTCGCGTCGCCCGGATTGCCCATGATTTCGTTGCCGATTTTGAAGTCTCCGCCGGGGTTGTAGCGGCAGCAGATGGTTTCGGGAATGCCGCCGTGCTGACGGAGAATGTCAATATGGGTGATATCATCGAGGTTGACGAACGCGCCGAGACGGCGGGCATCGTCGAACTCATGGTAGGGCATGGCGTTGGCGGAGAACATGATGTCCCGCCCGGAGAATCCGCAGGCGTCCGCGAGCATCAATTCCGTGTCGCTGGAGCAGTCCACACCGCAGCCCTCCTCCTTCAAAATGCGGAGGATAGCGGGGTTCGGCAGCGCCTTGATGGCGAAATATTCCTCAAAATCTTCGCACCATGCAAATGCCTGCTTCAGCGTGCGGGCATTGCGGCGGATTCCGGCTTCGTCGTAGAGGTGGAAGGGAGTCGGGTACTTGGCGGCGGCGTTTTCAAATACCGCGTCAGAAAGCGAAAAATTCGGCATGGCAGTTCACTCCGATTAACTTATTGGATTCCGCGTCAATATAGCACAGAATGCGGGGGAATGCAAGTTTTTCTGCTGTACAGGTGAAGAAAAGGAAAAAATGCGGCTGGGAAAAATCAAATTCAGGTATGATTCCGGCGAAACCCCAGCAAAATACTCGATTTTTTCCGCGAACCCTTGTAATTTCGGGGGAATGCCGTTATAATGGTGCAATACCCGGCATCATATTTTCTCGGGTGATACTACTTCCGGATTCGTCAGCGCCGCCTGCTTGCGCCTTTTTGATTCTGGAAATGGTATAGAATGGAGAAGGAGGAAACGATTCTATGGAAGAAGCAACGACTCGCAGTAATTTTGTCTGGGAGGCCGTCGAACAGGATTTGAAGGATGGTCGCTACACGCAAGTGCATACGCGGTTTCCTCCCGAACCCAACGGTTATATGCACATTGGCCACTGCAAGGCGCTGATTACGGACTTCCTGACGGCGGAGAAATTCGGTGGCAAGTGCAACCTGCGCTTTGACGATACAAACCCCGCGAAGGAAGACACCGAGTTTGTCGAAGCCATCAAGAACGACATTCACTGGCTGGGTTTTGACTGGACGGGCGGCCTGTATTACGCTTCTGATTATTACGATAAGTGCTACGAAATCGCGGAGGACTGGATTCGGCGCGGTCTGGCGTATGTGGACGAGCTGAACAAGGAGCAGATGCGCGAATACCGCGGCACGCTGACCAAGCCCGGCAAGAATTCGCCGTGGCGCGACCGTCCCGCAGAAGAAAGCCTTGACCTGTTCCGCCGGATGCGCGCGGGCGAATTTGCCGAGGGACAGTACACCCTGCGCGCCAAGATTGACATGGCGTCGCCCAACATCGTCATGCGCGACCCCACCATGTACCGCATCCTCTACAAGGAGCACTGGCGCACGGGCAAGAAGTGGTGCATCTACCCGATGTACGACTTCGCGCACCCGATTGGCGATGCGCTGGAGGGCATCAGCCACTCCCTCTGCTCACTGGAATACGAAATTCATCGCCCGCTGTATGACTGGGTGGTGGAGCACAGCCAGTCCATGCTGCCGGCACGTCCTCGCCAGATTGAGTTCGCCCGCCTGAACATGACCCGCACCGTGATGAGCAAGCGCAAGCTGCGCGCGCTGGTCATGGGCGGCTACGTCAAAGGCTGGGATGACCCGCGTATGCCCACGCTGTCGGGTCTGCGCCGCCGCGGCTGCACTGCCGCTGCGATTCGTGATTTCGTCAGCCGCATCGGCTTGAGCAAGGCGGATTCCACCGTGGATACCGCGCTGCTGGACGCTTGCATCCGTGATGATCTTGGCGAAAAGGCTGCGCGTGTGATGGCGGTGCTGCACCCGCTCAAGGTGGTGCTGACGAACTGGGATGCCGACAAGACGCTCACGCTGACGGTCGAAAATCACCCGAAGCACCCCGAAATGGGCAGCCACACAGTCACGTTCGGCAAAGAGCTGTACATTGAGCAGGAGGACTTCATGGAAGTGCCTGCGAAGAAGTTCCAGCGCATGTACCCCGGCTTCGAGGTGCGCCTGAACGGGGCGTACATCGTCAAGTGCGAGGGCTGCAAGAAGGACGAGAACGGCAACGTCACCGAAGTGTACTGCACGGTGGACATGGACAGCCTGTCCGGCAGCGAGGGCGCTGACCGCAAGATTAAGGGCAAGACGCTGCATTGGGTGAGCGCGGCGGACGCTGTGCCGTTTGAGGCGCGCCTCTACGATCCGCTGCTGGCGGATGACAGCGCGCTGGAAGATGAAACCGAACCGACCGCCGAGGATGCGGAAGAAACCGAAGAGGCAGAGGAAGCGGACGCGAATCTGTCCCGCGCGGATTATGACTTCCTGAAGAAGCTGAATCAGCATAGTCTGACGGTGGTGCGCGGCGTGATTGAGCCGTATGCGAAGGAATGCGCGCCGGGGACGGCACTGCAGTTCCTGCGCACGGGCTATTTCTGCAAGGACCCGGATTCCACGGCGGAACTGCCGGTGTTCAACCGCACGGTTGGGCTGCGGGATGCCTTTGCGAAGGCGGCTAAGTGATTTCTAAGTAGGTAGAATTGCTTTTCTGCGGAAAAGGGCTTTTGTGAAGCAGGGGGTTCGCCTCTGCGGAGGCGACAAGGGGGCATGAAAACAGACGAAGCCTGCGGTCGCCCTCTGGTCGCTCTCGCAGGAGCGAAATCCCCGCATAAACACGCGGACACAGCATGAAAGTGCGCTCAATCCAATCGCGAAAAAGGGTCAAGGGAGGAACCCCCTTGCAGGGTGCAGGGACAGCGTCCCTGCTGGGGTCAAGGGGCAACGCCCCTTGGTCTCCCCCAAAAAAATCAACACGCGGGCATAGTATGAGAGAGCGCTCAACTCAATCGCGTGAAAGGGTCAAGGGAGGAACTCCCTTGTGGGGTCAAGGGGCAACGCCCCTTGCGGTTTCCCTTTTATTATGGAACTAAGGAGAATCAGAAAATGAATCAGGAAGTGCGTACACGATTTGCGCCGTCGCCGACGGGCTTTATGCATCTGGGCGGACTGCGCGCGGCATTGTATGGGTATTTGTTTGCCCGGAAGAATGGGGGCAAATTCATCCTGCGCATTGAGGATACGGATCAGGTGCGCTTTGTGGAAGGCGCGACGGAGGTCATTTACGACACGCTGCGCCGCTGCGGCATGAACTGGGATGAAGGCCCGGACGTGGGCGGCCCGGTCGGCCCGTACATCCAGTCTCAGCGCAAGGAGTTGTACCTGCCCTATGCACAGCAGCTGGTCAAGACGGGCCATGCCTACTACTGCTTCTGCACGAAGGAAGAGCTGGAAGAGCGCCGCGCGGCGTGCGAAGCGAAGGGCGAAGTGTTCAAGTACGACAAGCACTGCCTGCACCTGACGCAGGAGGAAATTCAGCGCAAGCTGGATGCGGGCGTGCCGTATGTCATCCGCCAAAACGCGCCGACGACGGGCGAAACCAGCTATGATGACCTCGTGTTCGGCCACATGACCTTCCCGAATGACACGCTCGACGACATGGTGCTGATTAAGCAGGACGGTATGCCGACCTATAACTTCGCAAATGTCATCGACGACCACTTGATGGGCATCACCCACGTCATGCGCGGCATGGAGTACCTGTCCTCGACGCCGAAGTACAACCTGCTCTATGAGGCGTTCGGCTGGGAGATTCCGCAGTACATCCACATGCCGCCGGTCATGCGCGATTCGCAGCACAAGCTGTCCAAGCGCGATGGCGACGCGTACTTCTCCGACTATGTGGACAAGGGCTATCTGGTCGAAGCCATCGTCAATTATCTGGCGCTGGTCGGTTGGAATCCCGGCGACGACCGCGAATTCTTCACCCTTGACGAACTGGTGGAGGCGTTCGACATCCACCGCATCAACAAAGCGCCCGGTATCTTCGACGTGAAGAAGCTGACGTGGTTCAACGCCGAGTACATCCGCCGCCTGACCCCGGAAAAGTATCTGGAAATGGTCACGCCGTGGTTCGACAAGGTGTTTGGCGACAGCAGCAAGATGGACTATAAGCGCCTTGCGGAGCTGATGCAGGGCCGCACGGAGGTATTCAACCTCGTGCCGGACATGGTGCGCTTCCTTGCGCAGCTGCCGGACTACGACAGCGCCATCTACATCAACAAGAAGGCGAAGACGAACAAGGAAGCCTGCTTGAAGGCGCTGAACCTGCTGCGTCCGGTGCTGGACGGCATCACCGAATGGACAGAACCGGTCATCCACGATACCGTGATGGCGGCGATTGCCGAGGCGGGCATGAAGAACGCGACGGCGCTGTGGCCGCTGCGCATCGCCATTTCCGGTCAGCAGAGCACCCCCGGCGGCGCGATTGAAATCGCTTATCTGCTGGGCAAGGAGGAAACCCTGCGCCGCGTGGACGACGGTATCCGCCGCGTGAGCGAAATGCCGGACGCGTAAGGGCTTTTCTGAAAAAACGCATAACGAAAGGACTGAATCCTCGTGACGAAGGAATGGGAGAAGCCTGAGGATCTGCGCCGCCGCAAGCCGGTGCTGTGGCTGACCATGACCGCGCTGTTCATGGCGATGGTGGTTGTGCTGAGCATGAGCGCGCTGAGCATCCCCGTGCCGGGTGGACACCTGTACTTTAACGACGTCGTGATTGACACGGCGGCGATGCTCATGGATCCGCTGTCGGCGTTTATCGCGTGCGGCGTGGGTGCGTTTCTGGGCGACCTGCTGTTCTATCCCGCGCCGATGTTCGTGTCGCTTATTACGCACGGCTTGCAGGCGCTCGTTATCTCCCTGCTCTGCCGGAAGCTGCGCATGAAGCAGCCGCTTGCCTGCGCGATTGCGGTGCTGGCGGGTGCGATTGTCATGGTGGTGGGCTACACGCTGGGGCGCGCGTTTGTGTACAGCACGCCGGAATATGCCATCATGAAGCTGCCGTTCCAGTGCCTGCAGGCCGGTGTAGGCGCGGTGACCTCGTGGATTTTGTGCTGCCCGCTGGGGTTGACCCGGCGCTTCCGCAGCATCGTGAAATAAACCGCATAACTGCATAAAGGGGCAATCCGCCTATGAAAAAGTTGAATGTGCAAAAGTTGACGCTGTGCGGCGTGATGGCGGCGCTGGTGTTCGTGATGACCTACTTCCCGAAGATTCCCGTGCCGGTGACGGGCGGCTATGTTCACCTCGGCGACGGCGCCATCTTCCTGTCCGTGCTGCTGCTTGGCCCGCTGGGGATTCCGGCGGCGGCGGTCGGGTCGATGCTCTCTGACCTCATCGGCGGCTATATGGTCTATGTGCTGCCGACGTTCCTCATCAAAGGCTTGGTGGCGCTGGTGGCGTGGAAGCTCTGCCGGAAGGATCAGCCGCTGCTGGCGCTGCTGTCGTTCCTGCTTGCAGAAGCGGTGATGGTGCTGGGGTACTTCCTGCTGGAATGGGCGCTGTACGGCGTTGCATCGGCAGCCGCGGCGATTGGCCCGAATGTGGTGCAGGGCATCGCGGGCGTGCTGATTGGGATGCTGTGCCTGCTGATTGCGCCCCGGCTGGAGCGCGTGGCGAAGCTGTGACAAATAGGGATGCCAATGGTTTTCCACTATGGAAGACGTTGGCATCTTTTTTCAATGATGCAGAAAAATCTCCTGATGGGAGACAAATCCGGCGGAAAATGTGCTATAATAGTATATTGGAAAGGGATACCCTTTCCCCCGAAGCGGAGACTCGATGCAAGGAAACCTTGCGTGAAATCGTTAGATAGAGGGAAACTCTGATGGATTCAGCTGTCAGCGTTCCCGCCGAGAAACTGTCACACAAGGAGGTTTTTTGCCCATGAAACGAAGTGCACGAATGGCAGCGTTCCTGCTGGCGGCGGCGCTGTCCGCAGCGCCGTGTCTGGCGGAATTTACGCCGGTGGAAGTCCCACAGGCGACGAACGCCCCTGCTGCGCCGGAAGCGACGGAAAATGTACCGCAAATCACTGAAAAAGGGCTGACGCTGGGCAATAACAGCGTCAAATATCCGGAAATCACCGGGATGGCGGACGAAAGCATCCAGCAGCAGGTGAATGACGCAATTTTGCAAGCCGGGAAAATCGAGAACCGATTGAGCCGCATGGCAGTGCTGATGTCCTCGCCTGTGCCGCTAACGGTGACATATTCAGCGGCGCTGGCGGATGATGTGCTGAGCGTCGCGATTCTCTCCAGCGGGGCGCTGGAAACGGAACGCGCGACACAGGAATGGGCGGCGGTCAATATCGACCTGCGCACAGGGCAGGAAATCACCTTTGACGACCTGTTCACCGACGCGGACGAAGCGCGCGCGAAAATGGAGGAGACCATCGCGGATGAAATTCTGCCGGACATGAGCGCGCACCTTGCGGCGGCGGAGCTGCTGCCCTTGCCGGATGTGTTTTCGCTGACGGAATACGGCTTGACGCTGCATTACCCGATTCGGCGGTTCGAGACGCTTTCGGAGCGCGCGGGGACGATTACGTTCCTGTGGAGCGAACTGGCGGATGTGCTGGATTTATCAGAGGACAGCGTGCTGACGCGCCTTGGCGTGGGCAAGCACCTGAAGCTGGCGGCGGATGCGAAGGAAACGTTGACGGCTGCGCTGTCCGGCGGTGCGTTTCCGGGGATTCCGGCGGCGCTGGGCGACAGTGTGCAGGGGCTGATAGACACCTATCAGCTGCTGAACGACCCGGATTTGGCGGGCGATCAGCGGATGATTTCGCTGGAAGACGGCGCATTCCGAAATGTGTACATCCTGACGGACAATCTGACGCGGAAGCTGGACAGCAGCGTCGCGCAGAGCATCCGGGCGGACAGGCTGATGCTATTGGGTCTGGTGACGGGCAGCACGACGCAGGACGAATGGCGGCAGGCACTGGGCGAACCGACGCGGACAGTATCGGTATCCGCGGAATCCGCGGAACTGCGGCGCTTATGCGCGGGGCAGACGGATTATTATGCGTGGTGGAGCAATGCGACGCTGTGTCTGCACGCGGATGAGGATGGTGTCCTGCGGACGGTGACGCTGATGCAGGCGGAGAATGGGGGAGAAAACTGCCTTTTCTCCTAAAATGGCTTTTTGCTTGCAGGGGTTTCGCCTCTGCGGAGGCGACCAAAGGGCGATGAAAACAGGCGAAGTCTGCGATCGCCCTTTGGAAACCTTCGGCGCCGCCACTTTTGGGGTTTCATGTTTGTTGGTTGATAATGCTGCATAAGGAACGAAAGGCACACCAACTAAAAATGTTGCGATAGCGCTCAATAAACTTAGATGGGGACGCGAAGCAGTCCAGAGGGCGACCGCAAAGCCCTCTGGTCGCTCCCGCAGGAGCGAAATCCCGCATAAACACGCGCATAGGGTATGCAAATGCGCACAACTCAATCGCGAGATGGGTGTCGAGAGGGTCGAAGACCCTTCGCGGGTGCAGGGCAGAGCCCTGCCGGAGTCCAGAGGCAGAGCCTCTGGTGGGGTCAAGGGGCAACGCCCCTTGCGTTCCCTCGTATTACAGATAGAGAAATGGTAGGAGGCCGAAATGGCGCAGAGTAAGAAGAATGGCAAGACGAACCGAACGGGGAGGACGGCGAAGCAGAAGCGAATGCCACGGTATGAGGCGGATTCGCTGGCGGCGTGCCTGATGGTGGGCATATTGCTGCTGGCGACGGGCATTCTGACACTGCTTGGCGCGGGATTCGGCTTGCAGCATGAGGTGTTCCGGTATCTGCGGCAATTTTCGTCCTCCATGTTCGGGTCGATGACGCTGCTGATGACCTTCGCGCTGATTGCCGCTGGCGTGGCGCTGCTGATTTCCACGACGCGCAAAGTCAGCCGGCGATATGTGGCAAGCTATGCGATTCTCGTTGTGCTGCTCAGCGGCTTTGTGTCGCTGATGACGTTCGTAACATCGTCGGAAGGACAATTCCCCCTGCTGGACTATATCGCCCAAAAAACCGGGTCGGACGCATTCAGCGGCATGATGTCCCGCAGCATGACGTATGGCATGAAGGGCTACGGCGGCGGCATGGTCGGTATGCTGCTTGCGTGGCCGCTGTGGAAGTTCTTTGGCGCAGGGCTGGGGGCAGTCATACTTGGTCTGCTGATGGCGGTGGATGTTCTGGTAGGTGGCTGGTCGCTGTTCCGCCGCCTGTATGGCTGGACGGGCGAGAAGCTCGTGCAATTGCGCGAGAAGCAGGCGAAGCGCGCGGAAGAAACAGCGGCGGAGGAAGCACGCCGTCAGGAGCAGGAACGTCAGCGGCAGCTGGCGGAAGAACAGGAGCGGATTCGCCAAGGGAATGCGGCGAATGCGGCCTATACGCAGAATACCCCGTCGCCCTACGCCCGTCCCGGAACGGAGAGGGGGCGCGTCGTCAGCCCGTATACGCAGTATCCGAATGCCCCTGTGCAGCCCGTGATGCCGCAGAATCCGCCGGTGCGGAAGCAGCCGATGCCGCAGGGAAAGCCCGTTCAGCCCGTGACGAGCCGGAAGAACAACAAGATTGGTTTTGCGCCGTCGGCGGAGGAGCTGGGACAGACCGGCTTTGCAGATGATTGGACAACGCCGCGCCGGAAATCCGCATGGAGTGACTCGCAGCCGTTTACGAAGCCGACGTACCCGATGGGGCAGG
>ULTN01073574.1_pt1 | contig 10149 bp, 9 predicted proteins | sample 1957681 | NCBI WGS metagenome assembly ULTN01 (sample SAMEA4835736, study PRJEB28245) | human gut metagenome | biome: gut microbiome; material: fecal sample | place: Denmark | collected 2008
GGCAAATGCCGATGAATAGGGAGATACAGGAGTTGGGTGGAAGTGTGGAAGCAAAGCAGATGCAAATTTATGTTTCAGCAACACGCCTCAAGTTTTAAAAAAGATGTAGTACAAAGACATAATATATAATAAGTGTTACAAATACACACTTTATACCCCGTTACTCTTGCAAATGTCGAAAAAGTCCGTACCTTTGCAATGTGTTTTTCATAGTATTAGATTTAAGGTTAACAAAGGTTGGAGTACAGCGGTACTCCTTTTTTTATGCCCATACGTACCGTCCCGGTTCTCCAATAAAATTTTCACATAAAATGCAAGGCAACTTTTTATATCCATTTAGTTTTTGGCTATCTTTGCACTGCTTTTGGCGGGCATAGGCACGCATAAAGCAGCTTAACTAACAATAAATCAATAATTAAAAACAGAAAATTATGGCAATGCATACATGGTTTGAATGTAAGATCCGTTACGAGAAAACAATGGAAAATGGAATGAACAAGAAGGTGACCGAACCGTACCTGGTAGATGCCCTCAGTTTTACGGAAGCGGAAGCACGCATCATCGAAGAGATGACGCCGTTCATTTCGGGAGAGTTCACCGTATCGGACATCAAACGTGCCAACTATAGCGAATTGTTCCCCAGCGAAGAGGAAGCTGCCGACCGCTGGTTTAAATGTAAACTGGTTTTCATCACACTGGACGAGAAAAGCGGTGCGGAAAAGAAAACCTCTACCCAGGTATTGGTGCAGGCTGCCGACCTGCGTGATGCAGTGAAGAAACTGGATGAGGGCATGAAAGGCACAATGGCCGATTATCAGATAGCATCTGTAGCGGAAACCGCCATTATGGATGTATATCCGTACAGTGCAGAGCCCGACGACAAACCGGAAGTGTAACGAAGCAGAGCTTCGTAATGTGCTAATGTGCAAATATGCCAATGACCTGCGGCGTAACAGCACAAGATAAACATAGCACAGCCAATTAGCATATTAGCACATTGGCACATTAACTCATTAACCCCTAAAAAGATGATTGCAGAGAATTTAAAACAAGTACTGAGCGAACTGCCTGGAAAGGTACGGCTGGTGGCTGTTTCCAAATTTCACCCCAATGAGGCGATAGAAGAAGCGTATCGTGCCGGCCAGCGTGTGTTCGGAGAAAGTAAGGTGCAGGAAATGACCGCCAAATACGAAAGTCTGCCCAAAGACATAGAATGGCATTTCATCGGGCATCTGCAAACAAACAAGATAAAATATATTGTTCCTTACGTAGCGCTGATTCATGGCATAGACTCCTACAAGCTGTTGGCCGAGGTGGACAAGCAGGCTGCCAAAGCCGGAAAAACCGTCAACTGCCTGCTGCAGCTGCACATCGCCCGGGAAGAGACCAAGTTTGGATTCAGCTTTGACGAATGCCGGGAAATGCTGGCGGCCGGTGAATGGAGAGAGCTCAAGCATATCCGGATATGCGGATTGATGGGCATGGCCACGAATACGGACAATGACGAACAAATCAGAACAGAGTTTTGTTCTTTAAGTAGCTTCTTCAATGAAGTGAAAGCCAAATGGTTTGCCGATGCAGAATCATTCCGGGAACTGTCCATGGGGATGTCTCACGACTATCACGAGGCCATTGCAGCCGGGAGCACCTTGATACGTGTAGGAAGCAAGATTTTTGGAGAAAGAAACTATTAACCATAAAAAATCATTATCATGGCAACATTAGAAACTACTTTTGCAGGGCTGAAACTCAGAAACCCCATTATCGTCAGCAGCTCCGGACTGACGGACAGCGCCGCCAAGAATCAGAAACTATCCGAGGCCGGTGCAGGTGCCATTGTGCTAAAATCACTCTTTGAAGAGCAAATCATGATGGAGGCTGACTGGCTGGGAGACCCGAATATGTATCCCGAAGGCAGTGACTATCTTGTAGGATATATCCGTGAACATAAGTTAGGCGAATATCTGAACCTGATTAAGGAAAGCAAAAAGGTTTGCAACATCCCCATCATAGCCAGCATCAACTGCTATCAGAATGCCGACTGGGTGGAATTTGCCGCCAAAATAGAAGAAGCCGGCGCAGACGCACTGGAAATCAATATCCTTGCACTGCAGACGGATGTACAGTATACGTATGGAACCTTCGAGCAGCGCCACATCGACATTCTGAGCCACATCAAGAAGACGGTCAAGATACCCGTCATCATGAAGCTGGGCGACAACCTGACCAATCCGATAGCTCTGATAGACCAGCTGTATGCCAACGGTGCCGCCGCAGTAGTGCTGTTCAACCGCTTCTACCAGCCGGACATCAACATTGAGAAAATGATACAAGTATCCGGTAACGTATTCAGCAATGAATCCGATTTGTCCAAAGCCCTGCGCTGGATAGGCATCGCTTCGGCAGCCGTAAACAAGCTGGACTATGCCGCTTCCGGTGGTATTCACTCGCCCGAAGGCGTTGTCAAGGCAATATTGGCAGGTGCTTCGGCCGTAGAGATATGCAGTGTGCTTTATCAGAATTCAGCTACCATCATTGAGGAGTATATCCGTTTCCTCAACTTGTGGATGGACCGCAAAGGTATGGAAACCATCAGCCAGTTCAAAGGTATTCTGAACGTAAACGACCCGAAGGGGGTCAATACCTTCGAACGTACACAGTTCCTGAAATACTTCTCTTCACATGAATGAGACAAAAGACTGACAAGAAGACAATAAAATTGAAAGGGTGATAACACTACAATGACGTTATCACCCTTTCATTTTATACTATACCGCTATCTTTTTATTTCTTCTTATCCAGCGCCTCAAAGCAGGAATTCTTGCTCACGAATTCCGGAACAATATCCTTCATGGCAGCAACAATTTTCATCTGGTCATAGGTGTAACTTACATCAATCAGCTTCTGGATACGCTCCTTCACCTCGTCATAGTCATACTCACGCACCGTGGCAATCATAATCTTCTCATGATAGGTGGGCTTTGTAAGCTCCTTCACATTCAAGAGTTCCTCGTAGAGCTTCTCGCCATGACGGAGACCGGTAAATTCAATCTTCACATCCGTACGTCCGGAAAGGCTGATCATACGCTTGGCAAGGTCCACAATCTTCACCGGCTTACCCATGTCGAAGATATAGATTTCACCGCCGTTGCCCATACTGCCGGCCTCAAGAACAAGGCGGCAAGCTTCGGGAATGGTCATGAAGTAACGGATTATCTCAGGATGGGTCACTGTCACCGGACCGCCACGCTGAATCTGGTCGCGGAAACGGGGAATGACAGAACCGTTGGAACCCAGCACATTGCCGAAACGCGTAGTGATGAACTGAGTGGCATGGCCTCCCTCCTTCTGCAACTTCTTCGCAAGAGACTGCACATAAATCTCGCAAATACGCTTGGAACAGCCCATCACGTTTGTAGGGTTAACAGCCTTGTCCGTAGAAATCATCACAAACTTCTCGGCACCGTATTTCACGGCTAGATCGGCAACGGTGCGCGTACCGAATACGTTCACCTGGATGGACTCGGAAACGTTGTCCTCCATCATCGGCACATGCTTGTAGGCGGCCGCATGGAAAATATACTGGGGCTTGAACTCCCTGAAGATATCCTCCATGCGCGTGGCATTGGAGATATCGGCTATGATGGTCTCGGCATCGATGTCACGCCAACGGTCCTGAAGTTCCAGACGGATGTCGTGCAGAGGAGTCTCGGCCTGGTCCACTAAAATAAGCTTGTAGGGATTGAACGAAGCCACCTGGCGCATGATTTCGCTGCCGATAGAACCGGCGGCGCCCGTAATCATCACACGCTTGCCTTCCAGATGAGAGGCAACCTTATGGATATCTATCTCGATGGGATTGCGCTGAAGCAAGTCCTCAATCTGAATTTCCTTCAGCTGCGTACGGCTCAGCGCCTGACCGTTCCACTCACTCAAGGGGGGTGCGGTCATCAGTTTGATGTTGTGCACCAGCAGGCGGTCAGCCATGTCAGACTTCTTCAGTTCCTCCATCTTGGCAGGAGAAATGATGATGGTCTGCACATCGCGGTCGTTCAGCACATCAATCAGCGTATCATCGTTGGGGAACACCTTGACACCCATCATCACCTTATTGATAAGCTCAGGTTCGTCCGCAATGAATCCGCGCAGACGGTAGTGGTTGCGCAGATTGACACGCAATGCCTTGGCAATGTTGACCCCGGCTTCCTTGGCACCGTAAATAAACACATTGGCACTGTGGGTGCCGTCGAAGTTCAGCGCCTCGAAGAAAGTCTTGACAATCACACGGGAGCATGCCATCATGGCAAAGCTGATGATATAGGACATGAACAGCACGCTGACCGGAGCCAGGTTAAACTCCAAATAGCTTTCCGTCAGGACGCTCGTTATCATCAGCAGTGCATACGACACCGTCAATGACACAAAAATGCGCATGATATCCACAAAGGAGGAAAAGCGCAACACATTGGAATACGTACGGAAAACACGGAAGAAAATCAGGTTGACAGCAACCGTCCATAAAATGGTCTTGTCAATGGTAGATGATTCCAGAAAAATGCTTCTGAAATCATATCGGAGAGCATAGGCCAACAGACTGGATATGATGATGATAAATACATCAATTAACAGAATAGTCCATATCGGAAGCACTTTCGCGGAAAGATACCGATGAAAAAATTTCGCTTCATTTCGCTTGACAGTTTTGTTTTAGGCGAGGCAAAGATACACTATTTTAGTCAAAACAGACAATAAATCGATAAAAAAATGTTATAACAATTATTTATCGTCTATAAAGAAACCATCCCACCTCCCCCGTTTTAACAGTCAGAAAGCGGGATAGAAATAGTTTTGCCCCGGAAAATGCGGTATCCGCTACATCAGATTACTTGCCAACTCGCTCAACTGGCTGCGCTCCCCTTTCACCAGATTGACATGGGCAAACAAATTCTGGTCTCTCATGCGGTCTATCATATAGACAAGCCCGTTGGACTGACTGTCCAGATAGGGTTGGTCTATCTGCTGAATATCACCGGTAAACACCATTTTTGTACCTTCGCCGGCACGGGTGATGATGGTCTTAATCTCATGTGGGGTCAGGTTCTGGGCTTCATCGATAATACAGTAGGTTTCGCTCAAGCTGCGCCCACGGATAAAGGCTAATGCCTCGATGACCAATTGTTCACTTTTTTGCATATCCTCCAAGCGTTTCACTTCAGAGGAATTGGCAGCGAACTGATGCTTGATTACATTCAAATTATCGAACAAAGGCTGCATGTAAGGAGCCACTTTCTCATTGGCATCACCAGGAAGGAATCCAAGGTCTTTATTGGATAAGGCCACGATGGGACGTGCCAGAAGAATCTGCTTGTAGTCGGTAAGTTTTCCCAATGCGGCGGCCAGTGCCAGCAGGGTCTTACCGGTTCCCGCCTTACCGGTCAGGGCAACCAGCTTGATATTCGGGTCGTTCAGCACCTCAAAAGCAAAGCTCTGCTCGGCATTACGCGGTTCAATGCCATAGTTCTTTGTCTTGTTGACCCGGCAAATCGAATGGGTAAAGGGATTATAACGTGCAAGCACACTGCTGCGGTCACTCTTCAGCACAAAGCATTCGTTGGGACGAATGATGTCCTTAAAATCGAACTCGTTGATGTCCAGTCCTTCTTTGGAAGAATAAATGCGGTCTATCAGCGCAGGGTCAATACCCTCGAACACTTCATTCGACTTTTCGAATATATCCACATTGATTACCTTATCATTGATGTAGTCTTCGCACAGCAGACCGATGGAACGCGCCTTCATGCGCAGATTCACGTCTTTCGTGACAAGGATGGTTTTCATTTTAGGCTTTTTGGTGGAAAGCCAGTCCACTACCGACAGAATCTGATGGTCGGGGATGCGTTCGGGAAAGGAATCACGTACTCGGGGAGAGTCCACCATGCCTGCCACCACAAACAGACGGCCCAAGCCCTCTCCCAATGGCGCCCCTTTGGTGAACAGATTGTCATCGGTAATCAAATCAAGCTCACGGACAAACTCACGCGCATTGAAATTAATCTGCTCATTACCTTTCTTGAATTTGTCCAGTTCTTCAAGGACTACGATGGGAAGATAAATGTCATTCTCTTGAAAATTCTTCAAACAGTTATAATCGTGAAGAATCACATTCGTATCAATCACAAAATTTTTCTTAGCTCCCATACACGTTAGATTTAAATTGTTAATACCTTTGCATAAGCTTAAGATAAGCTACACTGCAAGCAATTTCAAGCAAGCTTGATTGCGTCCGGTTTGCATTATCTTTGTCGCTTTTAAAGATAACAAATTAATAGGGAGAAAGGATTGCTTCTCCGTTAAATATTATAAAAGATGGATTATCAGGACACTTTAACTTACTTATATAACAGTGTGCCCATGTTTCAGCAAGTGGGCGGCTCAGCATACAAGGAAGGGTTGGAAAATACTCTGACCCTGGACGCACACTTCGAACATCCCCACCGTAGTTTCCGCAGCATTCATGTGGCTGGTACCAATGGAAAGGGTTCCTGCTCGCATACGCTTGCCGCCATACTGCAAGAGGCAGGATACAGGGTCGGGCTCTATACCTCGCCCCATCTGGTGGATTTCCGGGAGCGTATCCGGATTAACGGACAGCCTATACCCGAGGAATACGTCATCCGTTTTGTAGAGCAGGAACGTGGCTTCTTCGAACCCCTCCATCCCTCTTTCTTTGAGCTGACCACCGCCATGGCCTTCCGCTACTTTGCCGATGAAAAGGTGGATGTAGCCGTAATCGAGGTGGGACTAGGCGGACGCCTGGACTGTACCAATATCATCCGTCCGGATGTATGCATCATCACCAACATCAGTTTTGACCATACCCAATTCCTGGGGGACACCTTGGCAAAAATCGCAGGAGAGAAGGCAGGAATCATTAAAAGCGGTATCCCCGTTGTAATCGGCGAGACCACTCCCGAAACGAAACCGGTATTTCTGGAAAAAGCACAGACAACGGGTGCTCCCATCTACTTTGCCGAGGAGAATGACCGTGAAGACTATCCCGGAATAGAATACGAACTGAAAGGGCTCTACCAGCAGAAAAATGCCCGGACCATCCTCACCGCCCTCCCGCTACTGAAAGAAGCCGGCTACCGGCTGGACGGACAAGCAGTGCGCAGTGGCTTTGCCCGTGTGGTGGAACTGACGGGCTTGATGGGACGCTGGCAAAAACTGCAGGACTCGCCCACCCTGATTTGTGACACCGGCCACAATGTGGGAGGCATCACCTACATTACAGAACAACTGAAACAGCAGGCTTACCGCCAGCTACACATCATCATAGGCATGGTGAATGACAAGGATATACGGGGGGTACTGGCCCTGCTGCCCCGGGAAGCGACCTACTACTTCACCAAAGCCAGCGTGAAGCGAGCATTGCCCGAAAGCGAACTACAGGAGCTTGCCGAAGCAGCAGGTCTGGAAGGACATTGCTATCCTGATGTACCTGCTGCCGTGCGGGCCGCACAAGAAAAAAGCCTCCCGGAAGATTTCATCTTCGTGGGAGGCAGCAGTTTCATTGTGGCCGACTTGTTAGCGAACCGCGATGCACTCAATCTCTACTAAGGCATCTTTGGGCAACGCCTTCACTGCCACAGCCGAACGTGCCGGGAAAGCACCGTCAAAATAGGTGGCATATACCTTGTTCATATCAGCGAACAAGGACATGTCTGCCAGAAAAACGGTTGTCTTCACAATATTCGCCATGCTCAGACCTGCCTCTTCCAGGATATGCTTTATATTCTCCAAGGACCGGCGGGCTTGCGCTTCCGTACCTTCAGCCATCACTCCGGTAGCTGCATCAATAGGCAACTGACCTGATACAAATACCATTCCACTGGCTTCGATAGCCTGGCTATAAGGGCCTATGGCGCCCGGTGCCTTCTGGCTGCAAATCACTTTCTTCATGATTGTCAAAGTTTGTTTTTATTAATAATCGAGTCTATTTTCCTTTTTTGAAATAAAAAAATCCGAAGTATATGCAGTATTCCGGAAATCCACGCATTTTATAAATAAAACAACGTAATTTCACTCATAACCTGTTATACCTAGACTTAACTCATTTAACACGGGGGAGTTCCCCAAAACAGAGGCTCTGCTTGCGAAAGCAGAGCCTTTATTCTATCCCATCCCTTTACTTGCAATGCTTCTCAATCAAAGCATCCACATTGGGGTCACCCAATTCCTTTGCCTTGGCAAAGCTGGCACAAGCTTCCTTATCCTTCTTCATCTGCAGCTGGGCGATACCCATCAGACGATAGGCCTCGGCATAGTTAGGGTCTTTCTCCAAGGCAGTCTTCAGCACATTCAACGCCTCCTCGTAACGTCCCACGCGAAGATTCACCACTGCCAGTTCGGCACGGTAGGTCAAATCCTCCGGATTCAGTTCGATGGCCTTCGCCATATCGTCCAGCGCACGCTGGTACTGCTTGGCCTTCAAGGCAGCCTGCTCACGGTAATAGTAGAACATGTCGTTCACTTTACCGTTCACGGCATTGTAATAGGCGTCATAATCCAACATGGCATTACGCGCCTGGTCTGCATTCATGCGGGCTTGGGCACGCTCCAGCAAGTAAGGGGCAGCTTCCTCCGTATAGGGCTGGGTAAAGCGGGCCACACAGCTGTCCATCAGAGCCAGTACCTCTTCGGCAGGCGCCTGCATCAATTCCTTGGTCTTGGCGGCACTGAAGAAGGTAGCCGGAGAGGCCAGAATGGTCTTGTTCACTTTATCATAGCTGGTAAATGCCGACGGATAGTCCTGCTTGGCAAACTGGATGTCACCCTCCAATTGGACATAAACCGGAAGCTCGTCAATGGCTATCGCTTTCCGTACCTCGCCCAGAGCTTTGTCGAGCGACCAATCCTTATAAACTTTCTCGGGCTTGCCCAATGCATAATTATAGATTATCTTGGCCCGGTTGTAATACACATCATCTTTCTTTGCGGCAACCTCCAAAGCCTTATCCATATCTGCGGCGACCTTATCCATGGAAGCATCTTCACGGGACATGAACAGATGCTGGGAAGCACGGCGCAGATAACCGTCGGCACTGGCAGGATATTGTGCAATGAAATCATTCAGAGTCTCCATATACTTCTCCGGAGACAGTTGGGAAGAAGCCATGTAGAGGAATACCAAAGCCTGCTCTTCGGTATCGGGCAATGCCTTCTTGATACCGATGCCCTTCAATGACATATCTCCATAAGACAATGCGGAGATATTCTGCGACATGGCGAAATTGGCATCAATAGCATAGCAGATGGTAGCCGTGTCTTGTCCGGAGGACTTCTGCGCAAGGCCGAAGACCTGCCCGTCCACAGTCATCAGCGGACAACTCACCATCTTGTCCTTCAGACGCATATCGAGCGTATAATAGGAATAGTTGCCGGAAATCTTATCAGCTTCCTTTACTTTCCCGGCAGTGAAGGAACGGTCCTTCTGGGTGGAATAAGGCAGCAGATATACATCCGCACCGGCAGCCGGAGCCACAGCAGCCAAAGTGAGTGCCGTGACTTTCTTTCCGGGGATGCCGACACGGAACTTGACAACATCGTACATGTCATCGGCCCCCATAATGGCCTCCACCGGCATCTGTGCCCCGTCCGAGCTCATCACAACGGCGCGCTGGGCACCTTTGAACAAGGTGTAGTCAGAAAGCGCAACGCCATCTTCAGTGACAAAAAAGCCGTTTCCAGTATTCAGTATCTTATCGTTCTGGTCGTAGGTCACCACCGAAAAAACGGCACGTTTGGCTTTGTCTACCCACTTCGGGGCTTGTGCCACACTCCACTGAGCCAATAAACAGAGAGTGAGCATCAACAGCAATTTCTTTTTCATATCTTAGTTGGTTCTTTGTTTTACCGCTTCATAAATCAAAATGCCGGCTGCAACGGAAACATTGAGGGACTCGATGGTTCCCAACATGGGAATCTTCACCCACTCGTCACACAACGCCAGGTTGTCATAGGACACCCCCTTGTCTTCGGCACCCATAATGATGCACATCGGACCGGTATAGTCGGCTTTGGTATAGTCGTAATCGCCTTTCTCCGTGGCTGCCACGATATGGAAACCACTATTCTTGAGGAATTGCA
>ULTN01004249.1_pt1 | contig 10118 bp, 9 predicted proteins | sample 1957681 | NCBI WGS metagenome assembly ULTN01 (sample SAMEA4835736, study PRJEB28245) | human gut metagenome | biome: gut microbiome; material: fecal sample | place: Denmark | collected 2008
ATGTAAACCGGCGGCAGCGCAAGGAAGGGGTTGTGTGAAGGGGGAACCATAGCGGGTTCCCCCTTCGCGTAAAATCAGGGCAGAGAGTATTCTGCTGCAATGGAGCGGGTGCTCCCCGCAAAAAAAGCAGCAGCATGGCAGAAGCCGGTGAAATCGGAAATGTAAACCGGCGGCAGCGCAAGGAAGGGGTTGTGTGAAGGGGGAACCATAGCGGGTTCCCCCTTCGCGTAAAATCAGGGCAGAGAGTATTCTGCTGCAATGGAGCGGGCGTTCCCCGCCAACCAAAAAAAGCAACCGTTTCGGTTGCTTTTTTTGGTTGGGCCGGCAGGATTCGGACCTGCGGAATGCGGGAGTCAAAGTCCCGTGCCTTACCCCTTGGCTACGGCCCAGAGTATAAGCCAAGGGATACCCGAAAAAGGTATCCCCTGTGCATGGGGTGGATAGTGGAATTCGAATCCACGACCTCCAGAGCCACAATCTGGCGCGCTAACCAGCTGCGCTATACCCACCATATTTACCTGAATTGGCGCGCCAGAAGGGACTCGAACCCCTGGCCTACTGCTTAGAAGGCAGTTGCTCTATCCTGCTGAGCTACTGGCGCAAGCAAAGCGTGGAGCGGGTGATGGGAATCGAACCCACGTAACCAGCTTGGAAGGCTGGAATTCTACCATTGAACTACACCCGCATGTCCAAAGGCGGTCTTTGGCGACATCAATTATCATACCAAAAGAGGGGCTGTTTGTCAACCGTTTTTCATAATTTGCGGGAATTTATTTTGTGAAAAAGGTTGTCACCGCCTGCGAGATGTGCTAAAATCTTAATGAGGCATGTACAATCACACGAAAGGACGATTTTTCCTATGTCTGGACATTCCAAATGGAATAATATCAAACGCAAAAAGGGTGCATCTGATGCGGCGAAGGCGAAGGTCTTTACCAAGGTTGCGCGTGAAATGTCGGTTGCCGTAAAAGAGGGCGGCGCTGACCCCGATACTAACGGGAAGCTGCGCGACTGCATTGCCAAGGCGAAAGCTGCCAATATGCCCAATGAGAATATCGAGCGCTGCATCAAGAAAGCCGCAGGCAGTGAGGATAAGAACAGCTACGAGGAGATGGTATATGAGGGCTACGGTCCCAACGGCGTTGCTGTTATCATTGAATCGCTGACCGATAACCGTAACCGCACCGCAGGCGACCTGCGCCATTATTTTGATAAGTGCGGCGGCAATCTGGGTCAGAACGGCTGCGTCGGCTATCTCTTCACCAAGAAGGGTCAGATCGTCATTGATAACAGCGAGGGCGAGCTGGACGAGGAGAAGGTGATGGAGGACTGCTTTGACGCGGGCGCCGAGGACGTCGATTTTGATGAAGATACCATCGAGGTCTTTACCGGCGTAAACGAACTGCGCGAGGTGCGTGAGGCACTGGAGAAAAAGGGCTATGCTTTCCTTTCCGCCGAGCCTGCCTATATTCCCTCCACCTATACCTCCCTGCCGGAGGACGCTGCCGAAAAGATGACCCGTCTGATGGATCTTCTGGACGACTGTGATGACGTTCAGGGCTTTTGGCACAACTGGGAAATGTAATTTACCCGCAAATATTTTTTTGAGCGGCGCCCCAAAAGCGCCGCTTTTTCTCAAAGGGGGGCAGACTATGAAGGGAACCCGTATCCTGCTTGCCATCGTATGCGCCGCAGCACTGGCTGCTGTTCCTGCCGCCGCACAGTCAGATGGGTGGGATAATTTCGGCGGCTATGATGCGGAAGCACCCGCTGCCGACCCTGCGGTAGAGCCGCCGAAGGAAACCGGCGGTTGGGACGACGGAATATGGGAAAACTGGGACGGCAGGACTGCCGATCCCGCACTTGCGGAACCCTCCGAAAAGCAGCAGGAGCTGGAGCAAAAACAGCAGGAGCGGGAAAAAGCCTTTGCCGAGGCGGCGCGAGAAAACGCCGAGCCTGCCGAGGAGCCAAAGACACCCGGCAGCAGCGGTGAGAGCGGGCAAGAGGATACCTCTCCGGAGCTGGTGCTGCCGGAACGGGAAACCGGTCAGGTAAGCCCGATGCGGTATCTCCTCATCGGGGCGCTGCTTGCCGCCGCCATTTGCATTGCTGTTTATCTTTTTACCCACCCCGTGCGGGAGGAAGACGCACCGTCCGCCCAAGATAAAGATTAAAACGACTCCAAGCCGAAAGGAGGAGATCCCATGCCGGAGCCAAACCTGTGCCGCCACTGTTTTTCCGTGATGGAGGAGGGCGAGACAGTCTGCACTGCCTGTGGGCGAAAGCCGGAGGAGCCGAATCCGGAGCAGGCGCTGCCGCTGGATACCATACTGGCAGGGCGGTACCGCATCGGTATGGTGCTGCATCACAATGACCTGCTGACCACCTACCTTGCGTGGGATACCGAAAAGGAACGCAAGGTACGGGTAGAAGAATTTTTTCCCGGTATTTTAAAGCGGGCAGAGGACGGACAGGGCATTGTGCTGATCTCTGCCGAGAGCAAAACGCTGTTCCGTACCATGGCAAGCGATCTGCACGATCGCTGGAAGCGCTTGATCGAGATCAGTCACAAGGCACTTCTGAAAACGCTGGTGCTTTTTTCTGAAAACGATACCCTGTACCGGGTTACAGAGTATCTGCGCATGGAGCCATTGGAGGAAGTCCTCTCCCGCCAGAAAGCGGATATGAGCCTGACCGATGCGCGGCAGCTCATCAGTCCGCTGATTTCGCTGCTTTCTCAGCTGCACAATCTGGGACTGACCCATTGCGGCATTTCTCCACAGAATATCTATGTAGACAGCCGCAAGCGGGTCATTCTGGACGGTTTTGCTCTGCCGGAGCTGCGTACCGTGGGCAACGGACTGCATGCCGAACTTTATGCTGGATACAGTGCGCCGGAGCAGTATTCCAAGGCGCTGTGGCAGGGGGAATGGACGGATATCTATTCGCTGGGTGCGGTGCTGTACCGTATGCTGGCGGGTCAGGCGCCCGTCAGCGCTGAGCTGCGTGGGGAGAAGGACTACCTTGCCCCGCTGGGAAAGCTGCGCCCCGACCTGCCGGAGCATGTTTGCGAGGGCATTATGAAAGCTCTTTCGGTCGACCATAAGCAGCGCTACCGCTCTATGGAGGCATTTTCCGCCGCACTGCTGGAGGAGACCGGCGCCAATACCGCAGTATTCCGCCCGGAAGCTCCGGCCCGACCTGCCGGAAAGACCGAACCGGTCAAGGGACGGCAGTTTTCATCAATGGCGATTCTGCTGGCAGTACTGCTTGCTGTCAGCGTATTGGGCAATGTCCTTTTAGCACTGTGGAACTCCGGTGCATTCAGCGGCAAGGAGCAGCCTGTCACGCCGGTAATGGAACGCAGCTTTGAGGGGTATTATCTCCCCATGATAGAGGACGAGCTGGAGCAGATGACCGGCTACAACTTTAATTACCGTTACGAATACAGTGACACCTATCCTGCCGGTGTGATCTACAAGCAATCGCTGGCGGTGGGGCAGGTACTGTCGGAGGACGGCAGTGTGACCCTTTTTATCAGCAAGGGACCGCAGTACATCAGCATGCCGGATCTCTACGGCGCCAATGAATCATATGCGATCCGTATTCTTACCGACAGTCAGATCAGCTATACCATCAGCTATGATACCAATCCGGAGACAGGCGGCGAGCCGGGCACTGTGGTAGGGACCAGTATTGCCGCAGGGGAGTTTGTCCGCCCCAAGACTGCCAACGAGGTGGATACCGTCACGGTGACCATTAAGGCGGTACAGACAGACCCCTTTTATGAAGGCTGAACAACAGCACACAATGAATAACGCCCGCGGGAACGGAGACTCCCGCGGGCGTTTTGTATCGGTTACAGCAGGGTGCGGAAGCTGGGCGTTACCGATTCCTTCAGATGCTCCATCATACGCAGGGCGGCATCAAGCGTGCTGAGCAATTCCGCACGGTCGTCCTCCAGACAATAGGCGGACAGCTCCGAAAGATGCTCCATGATGTTATCCAGATGGTCGTGACGCACATACAGAAGAAATCGCGGTTCCATACCGTTCCATTCCGCCATCAGCTGCTCGCACTGCTGCTGTACCGATGCCGCTCCGTTCTGCTCCGCCTGCTGCCGGACGGAGGCGGTGTGTTCGCTGAGTCGGTCAATACTTTTTTGCATATCCACCAGGGTGCAGATGCTGATGCAGAGAATGATCAGCAAAATAATAACCGCTGCCCAAAAGCGCTTCATCAGCTACGCTCCTTTTCCACAATATCACAGGTGCCGTCCGGACAAGCCACCATCAAATAGATATCCCTGATGGCGAGCTTTTTCGCAGCGGCTTTCTTTTCCACCCAGCGCAGGTCCTTCCCGCAGCGGCGCAGCGCCTCATGCATTACGGTGCCGTCACACACTACCGCCAGCGGCGGGGCATTCTCCTCCGGACAGTCCGGCAGCGACAGCACCTGCGGTGTGACGGGGCGGTTTTGATACTTTTGATAGATCGAGAGCTTGCCGTTGGTTTCCACCACGGCAAATTCGACCTCCTCCACCCGAAAGATACTGTTTTGTCGCAGCTGGATCATCAAATCATCGGCGGAAAACCGCAGCTCCCGCATCTGCTGCTGATCAATTTTTCCGTGATGGATAATGATGATGGGACGCCCCGAAACGATGCGCCGCAGGCGGGCACTTTTCAGACAGAAAAAGGAGGTCAGCACCTCAAAGCACATCAGCGCCAGAATGGGAAGAAGTCCTGCGAACATGGGGCTGTCGGTTTCTTCGATGGTGAGGGTGGCAATATTGGAGATGAGAATGGTGATGACCAGCTCCGAGGGCTGTAATTCTCCGATCTGCCGCTTGCCCATCAGCCGTATGCCGAATACCACCACCAGATATAAGAGCAAGGTTCGCAAAAATGTGACCAGCAAAATAATCACCTCTCATGGCGGTTAGTATTTGCCGGACTCCTGCCACATATTCCGCACATAATCCGGCTTTTTTTACTCATAATGAAATGGAACTTTTACGGTGAAGCGAGGGAGAAAAATGCCGGAAAAGCTGGATAGCAGCATTGTTCTGCTGCGGGAGCGAATTGAAGAAGGTATGCGCGGCTCCGCCGATTTAATACTGGAGGAATTTAAGCTGGGCAGCGTAAAGGGGCTGGTCTTTATGTTTGACGGACTGGTTTCCAACAGCCAGGTCAGCGATTTTTTGCTGCGCCCCCTGAACCGGTTGGAGCCTGCCGGCGACACGCCGGAAAAGCTGTGGGAGCTGTTGGAACGGGAATTCTTATTCAGCAGCGAGCAGGGCGTGACGGAGACCTATGAGGATCTTTTTGCCAGAGCGATGAGCGGATTTGCCATGGTAATGCTGGACGGTGTGCCCAAGGCGCTGTCGCTGGGATATCAGGGGTTTGAAACACGCAGCGTCGGTGAGCCTGCGATGGAAAAGAACCTGCGCGGTTCACGAGAGGGCTTTACCGAAAGCAATAATACCAATACCGCCATGGTACGCCGCCGGCTCAAATCCCCTCATCTGACAGTGGAAACCCTGTGGTTGGGACGGCGGAGCCACACCAATGTGCGGCTTGTGTATCTTTCGGATACAGCGGCGCCCGAAACGGTGGATGGAGTACGCCGAAGTCTGATGGCGGCAAAGCTACCGTTGGTGCTGGACAGCAGTTTTTTGCAGGCGTTTATCGGCAAAGGGACAGCATCACTTTTTGGCGGAACCGGCACCACACAACGCCCCGATACCCTGTGCGCCAAGCTGACGGAGGGGAGAGTGGGGGTGATGGTGGACGGCAGCCCCAATGTGATGATCGTCCCGTATCTCTTTACCGAGCATTTCCACACCCTTGACGATTATACCCAGCGCCCCTACTTTACGGTGTTTATCCGCCTTTTAAGGCTTGCTGCATTTTTTCTTACGATGCTGCTGCCGGGCTATTATGTGGCGGTCGTCACCTTTCACCCGGAGCGAATCCCCCGCGTGCTGCTGCCGGATTTTCTCGGATCGGTGGCGGCAACACCGCTTTCCGCCATGGGGGAGGCTTTGGTACTGTTTTTACTATACGAGCTGCTGCGTGAGGCAGGGCTGCGCCTGCCGGACGCCATCGGGCATACCTTGAGCGTGGTGGGTGGCATTGTCATCGGAGATGCGATTGTGACTGCAGGTCTTGTGGGGCTGCCTATGATCATCATTATCGCACTGACTGCTGTAGGAGCCTTTGCTGTCCCCAGCTTGTACGAACCGATTACAATATTGCGGTTTCTGTTTATTCTTATCGGGGGCTTGCTGGGACTTTTTGGTATGGTGCTGGGCTTTTTGCTGCTGGTGGTCAATCTTTGCTCGCTGCATACTCTCGGTATACCGCTGACTGCCCCGATCGCCCCATGGCAGTCCGGCGCTCTGCGGGATACATTCTGGCGAAGCGGTTGGAGGCGGCTGGGACAGGAGGACTACAATATTTCCTCTGCCCGCCAATGTGAAGGGGAGGCTGACCGGTGATAAAAACAAGTAATATCAGCGGCAGCGGACAGATTTTTTCGCTGCTGGTGCTTTCGCAGAGCTTCTGGCTGCTGTGTTACCGTCCGCCTCTTGCTAACGGGCTGCTGACGCTGGCGGCATCGGCGGTGGTATGCGGCGTCATATTCCCACTGACAGTTTTCTGTCGGCGCCGTGCAGCGATCGAAAAACCGCTCCCGCGCTGTCTTTCGGTGGGAGGGGCGCTGCTTGCCGCAGGGTATTTTTCAGTTACGGCGGCAGGACTGCTTTCGGCAGCCCGCGTCATCTTTGAGGGGGCTTTTTCTCCGCTATTGTTGCTTTTGGTGCTGCTGGTAACGGTGCTTGCCGCCGCTGCTGCGGGGCAGGAGGCACTGGGGCGGGCTGCCTTTATTGGTTTATTTTTGTTTCTTGCGGCGGCGCTGCTTATGATTTTTAGGGTGCTGCCGCAGGGAACGATACTGAACCTTCGCCCGCCGGAGCGGGACCTTTCCCGTTTCGGCAGCGAGATTTTGTATCTGTTGCCCCGTCAGGCGGAGCTGCTCTTGCTTTTGACCCTTTCGCCCCGCATCAACCGTCCGCACAGCGCCGCTTTGTTGCTTTGGGTGCCGGCGGGCTGGCTGCTGAATGGTCTTTTACTGGTGCTTTCGGCACTGGTGCTGGGACACTGCGGCAGCTTGCTTTGCTACCCGCTGCATGTACTGGCACAGTCTGCCGGGCTTTCCGGCATGGTACCTGTATACTGCTTTTTGCTGCTTTCGGCTGCTTTTTTCCGGCTATCCGGTCTGGCTGCCGCAGCGCTGCAGCTGGGCAACAGCACCGGCGCCCGATCGAAGCCGGTATTTTGGACGGTTGCCCTGTCGGGCACCGTCGGAATCGTTCTTTTATACTACACCGGCTGGGCAGAGACCGCGGTTTATGCCGTGCTGGGGATTGCCGGCTTGCTGTGGCTTTTGCTCTGCCTGTTTTGCCCGGCGAGACCGTGATTATGATTTGATGGAGGTGCTTTCGATGAAACGGAGGCTCTGCTTATTCTTTGCACTTTTTCTTTTTCTGTTGTCAGGCTGTGAGGAACGATCCTCTTCCGCCCGGTTGGTCGTTTCCTCCATGGGGGTGGACTGCTCCGGCGATTCCCTCTCCGCCATGCTGGAAATTATACGCGGAGACCAAAATGAGACGATGACCGTGCAGGGGGAAAATATGACCGAATTGTTTTCCGATGCCGAACGGCAGAGCGGAGAACCGCTGTATCTCGGCGCATTGCAAAGCATTGTTTTTTCCGGCGTAGCCGATGGCAGCACCCTGCGGGACTATCTGCTGGCACTTTTGGCAGATGGCAGAATAGCCCCCAATACTCAGATTGCCCTGTGCGATGACGCCATGACGATTTTCAGCGAGGAAATTACGGGCGATGACATCACGGCGCTGCTTACCGCACAATATACCGACAGCCGAAGCTGCGGACTGAAGGAGCTGGTCAATCTTCTGGACGGGGAGGGACGAGACGGATTACTTCTTTGGCTTTCGGCAGAGGAGGGAACGCTGCGGGAAAGCGGAATATTGCCCACCGGCAGCAGCGATTACTCCGACCCGCTGCCGTCCAATGCGCTTTGCCGTCTGCTGAAGCACCGCGCCGGTGAGCTCCGCAGGACGATACCGGTCGGAGTCGCCGAGGTCACGGTGCTGCTGCGCCGCCTTGCCGTTTCCGGTGTGCATTTTTGTGCGGAAAAGACCGATGTGGCTCTTTCGGCGGAGGCGACGGTGCTGACAGTCAGCGGAACTGCCCCCACGCGGAAGCAGCTGGAGGCAGCTCTGCAAAATGACCTGCGGGAAATGCTGGAGGAATTGGATCTAACGGTGATGCGCGGACGCCGAAGCGATATACTGGGTCTGACGGCACGGGCGGAGCTTGCCGGCATTACGGCAGAGAAAAGCGCACTTTCCCATACGGTCTATACGCCGCGCATAGTTCTGCGCGACCCCTGCGGGCGACTGGCATAGGAAGATTTTTTTTGCCACAATGCCCTATCATTGCATCTGCCGCATTATTTTACATCACATCATCTTTCGATTCCGGCGCACAGTAAGCAATAAGGGCAGCGCCGCAGACCGGGCGCAGTTCTGCAGCATTTTGAGAAAAGGGGGTGAACACGATCAGAAAGGCAATACGCACGGGCTTTTGGATCATCGGCACTGCGGTGCTTACCGTATTGGCGGCGGCATTATACTGGCAGGTGCGGCTGCCGGACGAATATGCCCTGACCCGCGGAAGCACCATGCGCCTGCCGGGCAATATGACCGCAGTGTTTGGAGAGGAAACGGCAATCGCACGCAGCGGAGAGACGGTGGCGGAGGCGGAACTGCGGCTGCCGCTCGGCATTGCGGTCAAAACGGTGGATATCCGTTATGTGGAGCGTGAAACGGTTCTGGTTTCGGGGCGTCCCTTTGGCATCAAAATGTTTACCGAGGGGCTGATGGCAGTCGGCTTTACCGATTTTACCAGCAATGGCAGACGCATAAACCCTGCGCGGGAGGCAGGGATAACCGCCGGAGATATTCTGCTGTCCATTGACGGGATCACGCTGACCTCCAATGAACAGATGGGAGCTTTGGTACAAAGCAGCGGCGGTAAGCCGCTTCATCTTACCTGCCAGCGGCAGGGGAGAGACTACACCACCCGGATTACCCCGCAAAAAAGCCAAAGCGATAATCGATGGCACCTTGGCATTTGGGTGAGGGACAGCTCGGCAGGGATCGGCACCGTCACCTATTACGATGAGACGGCACGTACCTTTTCCGGCTTGGGACACCCCATCTGCGATGTAGATACCGGCGAGATCATGACTCTTTCCTCCGGAGAGGGTGTGGAGGCGGTTATTACCGGCTGCACCGCCGGAAAAAGCGGCACGCCGGGGGAATTGAAGGGGCAGTTTATTTCCGGCCATATTTTTGCAGGCTTGACTGCCAACAGCACCAGCGGGATCTGCGGGGAGCTTCGTTCGGATTTTATACCACAGGGCATCAGAATGCCGGTTGCCTTTTCCCATGAGGTGGAGGAGGGCGCGGCAAAAATGCTGACCACAATCGATGGCAGTACCCCGCAGGAATACGATGTGATTATTGAAAAGGTGCTGCGAACCCCGGGACGGGCGGGACAAAATATGGTGCTCCGCGTGGTAGATGAGCGGCTGCTGCAAAAGACCGGCGGGATCGTGCAGGGCATGAGCGGCTCGCCGCTGGTTCAAAACGGTATGCTGGTTGGCGCCGTGACCCATGTGTTTGTGGACGACCCCGCCCGCGGCTATGCTATCTTTGCCGAGACAGTGAGAAGCAATGAAAAGGCACTGGAGACAATGCAGAAGCCTGCGGCATAACCGGAATGACAGAAGGGGTCGTTGCCGGAAAGCCCGATATGCAGACCGTAAAAGTCGTTCTGAAGCCGAAAAACAAAGAGAAAGAACAAAAACTGGCGCCGCAGTGAATGCAGTGTCAGTTTTTCTTGTGGGGAAGCATATGGGGTCTTATGACGGGTATTCCTCTGCGGAGGGGCGGACGGCCCGATGAGTGTGACAGCGAATCCTGCGATAAAATTTTCAAAAAAATGAGAAATATGTGTTGAATT
>ULTN01037166.1_pt1 | contig 10052 bp, 10 predicted proteins | sample 1957681 | NCBI WGS metagenome assembly ULTN01 (sample SAMEA4835736, study PRJEB28245) | human gut metagenome | biome: gut microbiome; material: fecal sample | place: Denmark | collected 2008
ACATTTAGCGTAAACTGTAAAGTTTTTTCAGGACAAGTCAATGTCCATCTGCGAGTTGCACATCCATTGGTTCTATACTTTCACCAATCAAATAGCCATAAAATATAGACATATTAAACTTTTCTTTAGCATAATTCAGAATCAAACCAGCATATCTATTAATCTGATTTAAATATTTCGAAACATTGATACTCGGATCTTTGAACTCAATGATAATACACTTCCCTTCAGATGGGAATAATAAAATATCAGGGCGCAATGCTGTTCGATCTTCACCCAACGATGTCAAAAATTCGTCCTCTTTTCTTGTGAAATCATCTTCAAAAAAATTTTCACCATTGACTTGTACTTTTGACAGCACGCCTTCAGATATTCCATCAAAATAAATAAAATCTTCGTTTAATATCCATAGATCACTATCTATTGTGTCTTCAGAATGTCTAGGCATAAATAAATTATGAAACAAGTCTTCTCGATGTTTAGTAGGATTAGCTTGCTGAACATCAGTCTGTTTACTTAAAATTTTCTCGAATAAACTTAGGACCAACCCTCTACGTGCAATATATTGAGTCAGAACATTCTTATTACGTAATGGAATTATCTTAACCAGTTCTGTCGCTTTTTCTTTTAAGATGTCTTGATAATTAGATTTTGAGGGGTCTAATGTTTTTAGACTATCATACGATTTCTTTATCGAGATGTCAAGTAAAGCCCCCTTTCTAGATTCTACTTCATGTATTTTCTCTATAATTCGATCTTCACTATCATTTATATTTATTCCCGCGGCCTCTATCGTTTCATTCGTATAATGAAAAAGTTGCTTTATCTCCTCTAATTGACTTTCGGCTTCATTTTTCTTTGTTTGTATTTCGGGATACATTGAATCTATTTTTTTTGTAACAGATTCTTGAATATCATCGACAGTGATAAACTCCGGCTCAAACAAATCACTCTTGGCAGCATTAGCACGCGTTGGTATTTTTAACTCTCCTCTAACATTAGAATCTTGTTTGTCAATATATTCACTCGAAACAAGAAATAAATATTTACTTCCATTTAGAGTAGTATTGCTTGCCAAATTCTGCAAGGTTATGGGAGACTCATTAACTATTTCTCCTTTTGAGGTGAGTTTTAATGAATTTTGAGATAGAAATGCACCGGATATGCGAAATGACTCTATTGTAAATGTTTCAGTTCTATCCAGGCTTTCAAAAGACTTACCATCTGGAGATATTCTTTGATAATGCAATACTGCTGTATCTGTTTTATCTATTGGAGGTATGTCTGTTTTAGTAATAATCTCATTCTCTTTTTCCTGTCCATTGATTCTATACAATATTTGAATACGAGGGAAAGAATCTCTATGTCGACACAAATAGCTCAAATATTTTTTTATGATATTGTTTTTTAAGGATCTTGCTGTTAATACGTTATAGACATTACTATTTTCTAATAAACCGATGAAAGTCAACAAGGTTCCAATATCAGTTATATCTTCTGGAGATATTACTGTACATGATTTGTGATAAACCAATGCATTGTGCTTTTGCACATACTCTGGACTTTTCGATACAAAGAAATCACGCTGATAAAAGTCTCCATTTTCTTTATAACGACTTACAATATGGGTTTTGTCAAAATAATGAACATATTGAATACGGCCAGATCCTAAATTAGAGAATCCTTTAGTAAAATCTTTGTATGTATTAAAACGTTTAAAATCCACATCATTAAATCCAATACCGTTATCTTGAATAGAAAGACTGCTAAATTCGGGAGAATTACTATCAATCGTTGCCTGTGCATCAATGATAATATTGATAAAACCATTAGCAAACTGAAATGTTCCATCCTTATCAACTCGACATTTTATAGCTTCAAAAGCATTCGTTAAAGCTTCATATATCGGCTGTAATGCTTCTCTGGATTTTCGAATATCCCGTAATACACCTTCAAACAGCAAATCAGATGTCGTAATATACGTATTATTCTGATATTTCATAATCTTAAGGTTCTTTTCTTTCGTATAAGACAAAGATATGAAATTATACCATTATTGCAATTACAATATTTTAGACATTTATCACATTTAATTAGGCGTAAGTGATAGATGAGAATTATAGTCTTAGCTGATTATTAATAAAAAACACACACCGTATTTAGCAGAGATATATTGACAATATATCTTATTTTTATATATTATAAAAAATAAATAATATGAAAAATATAAAAATAGGAAATTATTATGGATTCTTTAAGGGCTGTTCAGACAAATTAATATTAGGAAAGGTAGATGATTATGGGACCTTTGTCTTCTTTGACAATTATCCAGAACCTATTGATTACAACAATATTAAAAGGATAGAAGTCAATCAACTTAATTGTGAAAGTTTGGGATGGAGAAAGAATCCCACATCACCATTTTCATATATTATTGATGATAAATCACACCTAATTTTTAATCAAGAGAAAGCGATATTAGTATATACAGAAGAAGACAATATAAGATTAATAAATATCAAATATTTGGACGAGTTACAAGACATGTATCGATTAAAGTTGAATAGCGAATTACCCATCAAGCGAGAATAGAGCAGGGACTTCTGCTTTCAAAATAACAATATTCGAGAATTTAATACAAGATAGAAACAAAAGATATATTTAATTACATACCAAATCCGTTATAAGAGGGGATGTGGTTAAAACCTATTTAGACCAAATGGTTTTTCCACTTCCCATAGACGTAGATATTCCGCTCAAGATAAGGGGTCCGAATATCATACGAGATGACCCACAGACATAACGAGCGGTCGCCTCGAAGACTGAATGTCAAATCACGGAAAGCTGCTTTCGGGAAGCGGACGTTCTGCGTGTAGAATCGCCCCTTATAACCCGCAGGCGTTGCTTCACACAAGTAGACGCTAAAAGTACTGAATAACCAGCGGAGAATCTTCCGCCGGTTCTCGGGATACAGGCTTTCGACATAAAAGTGATGGTAGTAAATCATCTCTTGTGACTATGAACGTAAACGATACCTTCGGGCAAAATAGGCAACAACTCCCGGAATGTGCTTTTTATAGTAGGGCTGATTCTCCCGGCACCACGTGGCGAGTTCCTGCTTCGTGGTAAAGGGTCGGCGCCAGCTGCGTCCCGACATAATACGATCCAACTCGGGAGCCAAGCGCTCGACAAAGTCGCCAACGGTCCAACCTTCCCAGATGTGTTTCTGAAGGTCAATCATACCAAATCCATTTTAAGGTTTAACATATGGTTCATGGACCGGCTCCATTCAGAAAAGAAGGTGCCGGCCACGGGCCGATACACAGCGGCGGGACCAACCGGAGGCACTTTTCGGACGATACGACCCGGACGGGTGAAGATTGTCCGAAAAGGAGCTTCGAGGTACAGTCACGCCGCTATCTTGGCCCGAGGCCGGCACTTGCGGAATAACCTTCTACCCCATTGTCAAACTTTTTGCTCATCCGGTCCGACCACAATCCGGGGAGTACGCCGCAGCGCATTTTGCAGATTGCGCTGGTTGATCCGGTAAACGAGCATCAGCAGATCGTAGGCGCTATACAGGAATTGCCGCCGATAGATCTTGGGGCGAATCAGCCGTTTTTGACGGTAACGGGTCAGCATTTCGGGGCGAATGTCGAGGACCTCGCAGGCCGCATCGGCCGTCAGGAAGAGCGGTTCGTCGCTTTGACTGCACAGGTATTCAAACAGCAGCAAGCCCTTACTCAAAAGGAAATTCGTCTTGATGAGACGTTCGAGCTGTTCGGAGGGCACAAGCCGATAGATGCGGGGATTTTGTTTGTTTTCCATGGGTAACAGATTTATTGATTCAACGATTCGAGTTTTCCACGGCGGCGCATCTTGCGGATGAACTCCTGCACTTCGGAGAGCAGGTACATGCGCCGGGCTCCGATGTTGAAGCCGACAAGCAGCCCCTGTTCGCGGAAGCGGCGCACCTGGCGTTCGCTCTGGCGGAGCAACTGGCAGACCTCCGCAAAATCGAGAATCGGATCGCCTTCGAGCTGGCTCCGGTGATCCTTCATGAAGTGTACAATCTCGAGGATCTCTTCGACCGTTCGCAGAATGCGGGACAGGTCATCCGTGTGTTGATTTTCCATCTTTATCGGGTTTGGTTTCCACGGCAAAAATGGGATAACCCCGGCACTCGTTTATCAGTGTTTGAATCAATTATATGTTTTTTCAGATCCGAAACCCGGACATCTCTTGTCCCCGGCAGTCCATCAGATAACAGGACCAAAACTTCTATAATTTGCCGATATCGGCAAGAATCGTTATATTTGGGTCGAAAATCGGCCGTTTAACTTGCCGATACGACGTTCGGTTATGGAGTACATTTCAGTCGCGGCATTCGCTGCAAAGCACGGCATCGCGGAGCGCACGGCCCGCAACTACTGCGCCTCGGGAAAGATTGAGGGAGCCTTCTTGACGGGCAAGACCTGGAACATCCCGGCGGATGCCGCATTGCCCATTCGCAAGCTGCGAGCCGGGCATGTCATGCCGCTGTTGGAGGTGTTGCGCGAGCAGAAGGAGATGCGTCTCAAGGGCGGCATCTACCACCGCACGCAGATCGACCTCACCTACAACTCGAACCACATCGAAGGCAGCCGGCTGACCCACGACCAGACCCGCCACATCTTCGAGACCGACACGGTGGGCGTCGAGGGCGAAACGCTGCGCGTGGACGATATCCTCGAAACCACGAACCACTTTCGCTGCATCGACACGATTATCGACCGGGCCGAAGAACCGCTCACCGAAGCCTTCATCAAGGAACTGCACGCACAACTCAAGTCCGGCACGTCGGACAGCCGCAAGGAGTGGTTCGCCGTGGGCGACTACAAGCGTCTGCCCAACGAGGTCGGCGGCATGGAGACTACGCCTCCCGAGCAGGTGCACCGTGAGATGAAGCGACTCCTTGCGGAGTACAACGCCCGGCGACACAAGACGCTCGACGACATTCTCGACCTGCACCAGCGTTTCGAGTGCATCCACCCGTTTCAGGATGGCAACGGCCGCGTCGGAAGGCTCCTGATGTTCAAGGAGTGTCTGGCAGCCGGCATCGTTCCCTTCATCATCACCGATGACCTCAAGATGTTTTACTACCGCGGTCTGCAGCAGTGGCCCGCCGTGCGCGAATATCTGCGCGACACCAGTCTCACGGCGCAGGACAACTACAAGGCCCTGCTCGACTACTTCCGAATTCCCTACTGAACCGCCGAATCACCTTCCAGGGATGTTACAGGGACTGGAAATATCAGATTGGGCACCAGGTTCAAACGTCACAACTAGAATATTGATTTATTGACATTTAGGCACATCATAATACCCACAAAAACGATAAAAAAATCCGCAGGTTCGTTTCCAATTCGGTTGCAAAATCCGGGAATTTTTCGTAACTTTGTAACAACCAAGTGAATACAAGGGAAAACAGCGAAAAAAGGTTGTGGCCTATTCGGTGTATCTAAAAATTTTTACAATCTTAACACGTTGATATATTGGCGATTATGATATGGGTTCAGTTACCCCACTCTCCGCAACGAAGAAAGGCCTGAGTTCTCAAAACTCAGGCTTTTTTGTTTCACCGCCGGACCGGCCCCGCACGGGACGGGCGGGCGGAGCAAAAAGGCCGGAACGGCGCAGCCGCACGGGACGGAGACTTACTGCCCGGCTCGCAGCGAGACGACCTTCGTCACCTCGTAGACGCCCGTATATTCGGCCGCAAAACCCTCATCGCGGGGTCCCGTATCACGGACCTCAAGCTCCGCCTCGACGACCCGACCGTTCTTCACACCGCCCGTGACACGGTCATACTCCGCCGCAAGCCGACCGGTGCGGTCGATGACCCAATATTCACACGTATCGTTGTCGGCCATGAACGAACGGACCTCGTGACCGATAATCAACCGCCCCTTGACGCGCTTCGTGCCGCCCAAGACAACCGAATCGGGCAGCAGCACGATGCTCTGCTCGTCGAAAAGGGGTGCATCCTGGCCGATTTCGACAAAGAGCGCACGCCCCGGAGCATTGGCATGCAGCTCGAAATAGCGCATACCGCTGTTGCCCACACCCCATCCGCTGCAGGTTGCAGGCACGGGCTCCCCGGCACTCCGCCGGCGGAACTCCTCGGCGCAGGTCCCTGCCGGCCGAAGCTCAAAGCGCCGCACACCCCGACGACCGCTCGCCACCTCCTGCATGACACACTCCTGCGATGCATCCCAACCGGGCATCCTCCCGAGCTGCGAGAGCAGGGCTTCGGGACCGTCGCCGTCGATGCGGAGCACCCGCAGCACCGGCTGCCCCGGGACACCGTCGCACTCGAGCCGGGCACCGGGCAGTTCCGAATCGGCCACCACCTGCAGCCGGCCGTCGCTCTGACTCCAGAAGCGAAGGCCCGCACCGGAGACCTCCTCCCACCAAAAATTCTCGAAGGCTTCGCGCGACGGACGTGCCGGGAAAAGCGGCTCATCCGCCCCCTTCTGCTCCGCCCCGCAGGCCGAGAGTGACAGCGCCAGCAGCGCCCACGAGATTCGGAGCCCGAAGCTCCGACCGAATACCTGTACCATAAGCCACGTGTTTGAAAAATGTCGTCTGACAACACGCTGCCGTTCCCCGAGGAGGGGCGACAGACCGTTCCGCGCCGCAGGCTTGATACAAATATAATGAAAGATGGGCTCAATGGCAAACGGGAGGTCGGGAACTCCGCCTCGCGGGCAGCCATGACCCGGCCCCTTCGAAGGGAGCCACCCCCTCCAGAGGGGCCTCCCGCGGCAGCATGGCAACCGGGAAGCCGGAGCTGTAACCGAATTGTAACATCGGTTTCATAAAGGTTTCAGATTTATTTCGCAACTTTGTCACTCGAAAGCCGGAATGAAACCATTCCCGTCAACCAAAACCTTTTACCGAACCAAAATACCCCAAGATGAAACACCGTATCCTGCTTTTGCTGTTGTGTCTGACCGCCGCAACGGGACTTCGCGCCCAGGAGGAGCGTTCCCTGTTCCGAAAAACCGTATTCACCGTCAACGGCGCCTCGCAGACGGATTCCGACAGCCTCGAAGTGGCCCATCAGGAGTATCCCGCAGACAGCATCGCGGCTCTCGCCGACGCGGAGCACTCCGACGAGGAGCTGCTCGAACTGCTGCGCATGATGCCCAACATCGAGATAGGCAAGGGCATCACCTTCCAGCCGCGGAGCAAGTGGTACTCGATGACGCTGCGCTTCCGCATGCAGAACATGGTGGGGCTCTCGTTCGACCGCGACTTCTCGCTCACGCAGACCGAGGCGCGCGTCAAGCGGCTGCGCCTGCGCTTCGACGGTTACATCTACTCGCCCAAGCTGGTCTACTCCATCCAGCTCGGATTCACTCCCTACGACACCAAGGAGCTGCCCAACGGCAACACGAACATCGTCCGCGACGCAATCGTCTACTACGTACCCAACGCTCACTGGAACATCGGCTTCGGACAGACGAAAATCAAGGCCAACCGCGCCCGCGTCAACTCGTCGAGTGCCCTGCAGTTCGTCGACCGCAGCATCGTCAACAGCGAATTCAACCTCGACCGCGACTTCGGATTCTTCGGTGAATACAACGGCCGCATCGGCAAGCGCTTCCGCCTCTCGGCCAAAGGCTCCATCACGCTGGGCGAGGGCCGCAACTGGAGCACGTCGTCCGACGGCGGACTGGCCTATACGGGACGCCTGGAGCTCTACCCGCTGGGGCGTTTCAAGTCGAAGGGCGACGTCATCGAAGGCGACTTCGAATACGATGAGCAGGTGCGCATCCTGCTGGCGGGCGCCTACTCCTACAACAGCCGCGCCGTGCGCATCCAGGGCCAGAACGGCGCACTGATGCCCGAGGGCGAGCACCGCAACCTGGGGGCCTACTTTTTCGACTTCATCCTCAAGTACCGCGGCTTCGCCTTCTATACCGACTTCATGGGCCGCACGTGCGACACCCCGCTCTTCGACGGCAACGAAGGCATCTTCGTCTACACGGGCAAGGGCCTCAACCTCCAGACGAGCTACCTCATCAAGCAGAAGTGGGAAATCGCGCTGCGCAACTCGACGATGTTCCCCGACCGCGAGGTGCAGTCGCTGGCCGGCTACCGCCGCTGGAACCAGACCACCATCGGCGTGACGCGCTACCTCATCGGGCACAGCCTCAAGCTGCAGGCCGACGCCTCGTACAACCACCAGAGCGGAGCGCTCAACCCCAACTACAACCGCTGGGAAATCCGCTTCCAGGTCGAGCTGGGTCTTTAGGCCATCGAGCCGCCCGACAGACAAAGACCCCCGGCACGCAGTCGTGTCGGGGGTCTTCGTTTCATGCGGGGTCATACGGAGGATGCGCGCCGGCGGCGTGCGCAGTGTTCCGCCGCAACAGGCGACAGCGCAGAGTCCGGCTTCGGCCCGGCGGCATGCGCAGCGTTCCGCCGCTAACGACGGCATACGGCCGCACCTTTCAGAGAATCTTGAGCGCAATGCGGGCGCAGGCCTCGGCATCGGCCAGCGCATGGTGGTGGTGTTCGAGGTCGAAGCCGCAGGCGGCCGCAACGGTATGGAGCTGGTGGTTGGGCAGGCGGCTGCCGAAGATGCGGCGCGAGGCGCGGCAGGTGCAGTAGAAGCGGTAGCCGGGATAGGGCATGCCGTAGAGCTCGAAGGCGGCCTTGAGGCACCCTTCGTCGAAGGGCGAGTTGTGGGCCACGAGGGGCAGCCCCTCGATGCGGGGGGCAACCTCCTCCCACACGGTGCGGAAATCGGGGGCATCGGCCGTATCGGCATAGCTCAGGCCGTGGATGGCGGTGGTGAAGGCGCTGTAGTAGTTGGGACGGGGACGGATGAGGCGGTAGAGCGAATCGACCACCTCGCCGCCGCGCACGACCACCACGCCCACCGAGCAGACGCTGGAGCGCTTGCCGTTGGCCGTTTCGAAATCAATGGCGGCAAAATCGGTCATGGGTTGCAGTCAATCTTAACGCAGCTCCGCACGCCGCAGGGACGCAGCGTCGGAGGCGGATGCAAAGATAGCCATTTCCGGCATCGGATGTACTCCCTGCCGGCTCAAAAACCGCCGCCGCTGAGAAGTTCCGGCCGTGTCCCCGCACAAGAATGGACCCCAGGCTCTCCTCTCCTCCGCCCCGCGACCGCGGTACCGGACGCAGCAACAAGCCCTTCCCCGCCGGCTCAAAAACCGCCGCCGCGGGAAAGGTCCGGCCGTGTCCCCGCGCAAGAATGGGCTCCGGGGCCTTCCTTTCCTTCGCCCCGCGACCACGGCGCCGGACGCAGCAACAAGCCCCCGCGCAACTCCGCGGCCACGGACTCCGGCTGAGCCCCCCCCGGCACGTCCCTCCGGCACCGTCCTCCACCCCCGAGGCGCCGGACCGCCATAAAATTCCGCCTCCGGTCCTCCTCCGCCCCCATGACTCCCCTCCTCCTCCGTCCCCACTCCGCCTCGATGTCCCGCTCTTCCGCCGACACAAAAAAACCGGACCGAGAGGCTCGGTCCGGAGCGTTTGCTTGCCGCAGAGCGGGATTACTCCCACTCGATGGTGGCGGGCGGTTTCGAGGAGATGTCGTAGACTACGCGGTTGACCCCCTTGACCTTGTTGATGATGTCGTTCGAGACATCGGCCAGGAACTCGTAGGGCAGATGCACCCAGTCGGCCGTCATGCCGTCGGTCGAGGTCACGGCGCGCAGCGCCACGCAGCTCTCGTAGGTACGCTCGTCGCCCATCACGCCGACGCTCTTGACCGGCAGCAGGATGGCACCTGCCTGCCATACCTTGTCGTAGAGCCCGGCCGCATGGAGGGCATCGATATAAATCTTGTCGACGTTCTGGAGAATCTCCACCTTCTCGGGGGTGATGTCGCCCAGAATGCGGATGGCCAGGCCCGGTCCCGGGAAGGGATGGCGGCCGATGAGCTGCTCCGAGATGCCGAGCGAACGCCCCACGCGGCGCACCTCGTCCTTGAAGAGCAGCCGCAGCGGCTCGACGATGCGCAGATTCATCTT
>ULTN01057366.1_pt1 | contig 10016 bp, 7 predicted proteins | sample 1957681 | NCBI WGS metagenome assembly ULTN01 (sample SAMEA4835736, study PRJEB28245) | human gut metagenome | biome: gut microbiome; material: fecal sample | place: Denmark | collected 2008
TTATCCGATCTTCTCGACGCCCAGCGTTGCCTTTTCGCCGTTCAGATCCCACTCCTTGGTATAGCCCGCAGGGGTACCCACCGTCAGGCTCTCCGCCAGCGTTGCGCCGGCAATCTCCGCCTTTCTCGCCTCGGCAACGGCAGTCACCTTCTCGCTGCCCTCCATGGTAATGCGGATATGATCCGTCACCTCAAAGCCGGCTTCCTTGCGCATCGTCTGCACCTTGCTGATGATCTCCCGCATAAAGCCCTCCTCAATGAGTGCCGGGGTCAGCACGGTATCAATGGCAACGGTGATGTCACGGTCGGATACGGTATAGAAGCCCTCCCGCTGCGTTGTCTCGATCAAGAGATCATCGGCGGTCAGCTCCACCGGGCCCTCGCCGAAGTCAAAGCTGAGCTTGCCCTCGCTGTCCAGAATGGCTTTGGCGGCGCGTCCGTCCAGATTTGCCAGCGCTTCGCGGATCTTCCCCAGCTGCTTGCCGTATTTGGGGCCGACGGTTTTCAGCTGCGGCTTAAAGTTGTAGCTGACGAAGCCCTCCACCTCCTTGGTGAAGATGACCTCCTTGATATTCAGCTCCTCGCGGATAATATCCATATAGAAGCCGTCCAGATCCTTATCTGCCTTCACATACATCTCGGCAAGGGGCTGGCGGTTCTTGCGGTTGGCACCGTTGCGGGCGGCGCGTCCCAGCTCCACAATGCGAATGATCTCGTCCATCTTGCTTTCCAGCTCTTTGTCGATCCACTTCTCCTCCACAGTGGGGAAGTCGCACAGGTGGATACTCTCGGGCGCAGTCTTATCCACACTGCGTACAAGGTTCTGATAAATGGCTTCAGCAAGGAACGGCACCATCGGGGCGGCAGCCTTGGCAATGGTCACCAGCGCCGTGTACAGCGTCATGTAGGCGGCTACCTTGTCAGGCTCCATACCGGGCGCCCAGTAGCGTTCGCGTCCACGACGCACATACCAGTTGCTCATCTCGTCTACAAAGCCCTGCAGCGCCTTTGCCGCCTCCGGAATGCGGTAGTTTGCCAGATGGTCGTCCACCGCCTGTACAGTGCTGTAAAGACGGCTCAGCAGCCAGCGATCCATTACCGTCAGGTCGTCAGGGTTCAGAGTATATTTCGTTGCGTCAAAGTTGTCAATATTGGCATACAGCACAAAGAACGCATAGGTATTCCACAGCGTCCCGATGAACTTGCGCTGTCCCTCCACCACTGCCTTGCCGTGGAACCGGTTGGGCAGCCACGGGGCGGAATTGATATAGAAGTACCAGCGGATCGCATCGGCGCCGTAGGTCTCCAGCGCCTCAAAGGGGTCGACAGCGTTGCCCTTGGATTTGCTCATCTTCTGCCCGTTTTCGTCCTGCACGTGCCCCAGCACGATAACGTTCTTAAAGCAGGCACGGTTGAACATCAAGGTGGAGATGGCGTGCAGCGAATAGAACCAGCCGCGGGTCTGGTCCACCGCCTCGCTGATGAAGTCGGCGGGGAACTGCGCCTCAAACAGCTCCTTGTTCTCAAAGGGATAATGGTGCTGCGCAAAGGGCATGGAGCCGGAATCGAACCAGCAGTCGATGACCTCCGGCACACGGTGCATCTTTTTGCCGCACTTGGGGCAGCGAATGGTCACGGCATCAATGTAGGGACGGTGCAGCTCGATGTTCTCGGGGCAGTCGTCACTCATCTCCTTCAGCTCTTTGATAGAACCGATGGCGTGGCGCTCGCCGCATTCGCACTCCCAGATATTGAGGGGGGTGCCCCAGTAACGGTTGCGGCTCAGTCCCCAGTCCTGAATATTCTCCAGCCAGTCGCCGAAGCGTCCCTTGCCGATGCTTTCGGGGATCCAGTTGATGGTATTGTTGTTGCGGATCAGGTCGTCCTTCACCGCCGTCATCTTGATGAACCAGCTCTCACGGGCATAGTACAGCAGGGGGGTATCGCAGCGCCAGCAGAAGGGATAGTCATGTTCAAACTTGGGTGCGTCGAACAAAAGCCCGCGGCTCTCCAGATCCACCAGCACCTTGGGGTCGGCGTCCTTCACAAACAACCCCGCAAAGGGCGTTTCCTCGGTCATATGACCCTTGCCGTCCACAAACTGCACAAAGGGCAGGTCATAGCGGCGTCCCACCTGTGCGTCGTCCTCACCAAAGGCGGGCGCAATATGAACGATACCGGTACCGTCACCCATAGTAACATAGTCGGCGCAGGTCACATAAAAGCCCTTTTTCTTCTGCTTTTCGGCGCACTCGGCAGCGCAGGCGAAAAGCGGCTCATATTCCTTATATTCCAGTGCGGTGCCGGGCATCTCCTCCAGCACCTCATAGGCGGGGGTATCCTCGGTTTTCAGTCTGCCCAGTACGGTATCCAAAAGCGGCTGCGCCATATAATAAGTGTAGCCATCGGCAGCCTTCACCTTGCAGTAGGTGTCTTTGGGGTTCACGCACAGCGCCACATTGCTGGGCAATGTCCATGGGGTGGTCGTCCACGCCAGAAAATAAGCGTCCTCGCCCTTTACCTGAAAGCGCACAATGGCACTGCGCTCCTTTACCGCCTTGTAGCCCTGCGCCACCTCGTGGCTGGAAAGCGGGGTCCCGCAGCGGGGGCAGTATGGCACGATCTTAAAGCCCTTGTACAAAAGCCCGCGGTCGTAAATGCTCTTCAGCGCCCACCATTCGCTCTCGATATAATTGTTGTCATAGGTGACATAGGGGTTGTCCATGTCCGCCCAGAAGCCCACAGTGCGGGAAAAATCCTCCCACATGCCCTTGTACTTCCACACACTTTCCTTGCAGTGGGCAATAAAAGGCTCCAGACCGTACTTTTCAATCTGGTCCTTGCCGTCCAGCCCCAGCTTTTTTTCTACCTCCAGCTCCACCGGCAGCCCGTGGGTATCCCAACCTGCCTTGCGGGGCACCATGTAGCCCTTCATGGTGCGGTAGCGGGGGATCATATCCTTGATGACGCGGGTCAGCACATGCCCGATATGGGGCTTGCCGTTTGCCGTGGGGGGACCGTCATAAAAGACATACGGCGTCCCCTTCTTACGGGAATCGATACTCTTTTCAAAGATATGCTCCTCCTGCCAGAAGGCTTCTATCTTCTTTTCCTGCTCCACAAAGTTCACATTGGGAGAAACACTTTGGTACATTTCGTCCGGCTCCTTTCGTTTTGCCTTTTTGTTCCAATCGGTTTTCAGTTTGCGGCAGAGTGGCTTTCCGCAAATAAAAAAGCGTCCGATCCCATAACAGGACGGAGCGCCATGCACTTCGCTTATCAACCACCTATTACGCCGCACAGGGTATGCGGGGACCCGCTAACGGGGGATCGCCGGAAAACCCTACTGACCGCATGGCGTTCAGGTCTCAGCTCAGGAGTGATCTTCCCGCACCGAGCTTCGGCACCGCGCTTTCACCGTCCGCGGCTCGCTATTGCCATTGCATTTCGGGGGTACTGTCTCCGTCACAGCCATTTTATATTAACGGAGCTATTTTAGCACAGTTTTCTCGGGATTGCAACCCCTCCCCCGCCATGCTATAATACCAAAGGAAGATTATTCTTATTCTCAAATGGAGGGAATTTCTATGAAGCTGGCAGAAGCCTTGCAGGAGCGCGCCGATCTCAACCGCCGAATCGAACAGCTCCGTTATCGCCTAAACAATAATGTCCTGATGCAGGAGGGTGAAAAGCCCACTGAAGACCCCGCCGTCCTGTTGGGCGAACTCTCGGAGTGCTTTTCCCGTCTGGAATGGCTCATCTCCCGCATCAACCTTACCAACTGCGCCGTAAAGGTCGAGGGGAGCACCCTCACTGAACTGATCGCCCGCCGCGATGTGCTTTCCCTGCAGGCGGAATCCTACCGCCGTCTGGTGGAGGAGGCTGGTCAGAATACACATCGTGCCACCCGCACCGAAATCAAGATCCTCCCTGCTGTCGATGTCCCTGCACTGCAGCGGCAGGCCGATGAAGCCTCCCGCGCTCTGCGCCTGCTGGATAACACCCTGCAGGCGACCAACTGGACCTCCGATCTGCTGGAATAAAGCTCTCCTTCCTCGGCATTCGGCGGGCTCCCCTCCGTTTGAGTCGTGCTGACCCTCATTGCATTGCGGGCAGCCCTCCCCACTCCGGCGAGCCCGCCTGACGGCAATGTGGTAGCCTTCGGGCGCGGGCGTGATCTCTGCGGCTGAGAATGAGTCCGCAAACATGGAAGTGCGTGGGCAGCACCGGGTTCGATTCCCTTTTATTGTTATGCCCCGATCGTGTATCCATGTACTGTTATTTTCATTGTTATTCCCGTAACGCCGACCGAACGCGAGGGTGGGAACGGGGCTTTGCCGTTTATAAAGAAAGTCCGGTTTCGACCGGGCTTTTTTCTTGTGCCAAAAAGCAAAGTTTTCGGTGGGGCTTTTTTCAAAAGGCTTGCAGTTTCCAAAGGCAGCGCCTTTGGTCGCTTGCCGCAGCAAGCGAAACCCTTTAGACCGGAGGGCGCTCCGCAGGGGGCTGAATTTGCAAAATGATCCGGCGGATCGTTTTGCAAAGAGGGGGCGCCCTGCAAGAGAGGGCGCCCCCTTATTCACGGCTTGCGCAGACTGTCCTCCCTCCGAGAAGGAGGGAAACACCGTCTTACTTACGCCTCATTCTTCTTTTCACCGTTCAGCTTGTTGATCTCTTCCTCCTCCAGCACACGGTAAGCCACCTTGCCTACCAGCGTCTTGGGCAGCTGCTCACGGAATTCGATCTCATACGGCATGGCATATTTCGCAATGTTCTTGCGGCAGTAGTTCATCAGAATATCCCGGTATTCGTCGCAGGGGGTCAGCCCCGGCTTCAGCATTACAAAGGCCTTCACCTTCTGCATCTTCAGACTGTCCGGCACACCGATGACGCAGCTCATCTGCACCAGATCATGTGCGTCCAGAACATTCTCCAGCTGGCTGGGATAAACATTGTACCCGCTGGTAACGATCATGCGCTTGATGCGCTGCTTGAAATAGATAAACCCGTCGTCGTCCATATAGCCCAGGTCGCCGGTGTGTACCCACACCCGCCCATCGGGGTGGGTCTGCAGGGTCTGCGCCGTCTCCTCGGGGTGTCCCACATATTCCATCATCACGGTCGGGCCGGAAATGCAGATCTCGCCCTCCTCGCCGTAGGGCAGACTCTCCTGCGTACCGGGCTTTACAATGTCATAGTAGGTATCGGGGAACGGCAGCCCGATGGACCCCTCCTTCGCCATATGGGTCGGGGTCAGACAGCTTGCGGTCACGCACTCGGTGGTGCCGTAGCCCTCCCGCACCTGAATGACCGCATGGTGGTCAAACAGGAACTTGTCAAACCGCTTTTTCAGCTCGATGGAAAGGCTGTCGCCGCCGGAGAACACGCCCTTGAGGAAGCTCAGATCAGCGCCCTCCATCGTGGGCAGACGCAGCAGGGCTTCGTACAGGGTGGGGACACCGGCAATAAAGTTGCACCGGTGCTTCAGCAGCAGCTTGGCATAGCTTTGCGGGGTAAAGCGGGGCACCAGCACACACCGTCCGCCCTGCGAAAGCATCGAATGAATGGAAACGCCCAGTCCGAAGCCGTGGAACATCGGCATGACCGCCAGCATTCTGTCGCCGGGGCGGAACATCAGGTTGGTGGCAATGATCTGCTGCCCCAGCGCATTAAAATTCAGGTTGGAAAGCAGAATTCCCTTGGTAATGCCGGTGGTGCCGCCGCTGTACAGGATCACCGCCGGATCCTTGCCTTCCTTGTGCACCTTGTACTTCCAGCGGTAGCGGGTGCCCATCTGCATAAATTCCTTCCAGCGAATAATGGGTGCGTCAGCGGGGATCTTCTGGATCTTCCGCCCCTCGGTCAGCATATAGCCCACCTTAATGGGCTTGGAAAGCTCGTCCTTGGTGCTGGCGATGATGACATTATTAAGGCTCTCCACATTCTGGCGAACTGCCTCAAACTTGTGGTAGAACTGGTCCAGCGTCAGAGCGCAGATGCTGCCGGACTCCTTGAGGTAGAATTCGATCTCTTTTTCGCTGGAAAGCGGGTGTACCATGTTGGCAATACCACCCACCAGGTTCACCGCATAGAACATAATCACAGTCTGGGGACAGTTGGGCATGCAAATGGTGATCTTATCTCCCTCGCGGATCCCGATAGCCTTCAGCGCACGGGCGCAGAGGTTGATCTGCTCCACAAACTTTTTGTAGGTGGTGCTGCGCCCCATAAAGTCATAGGCAATGTATTCGGGATATTTCTGGGCGATCTTCTCTACCGCCTCATACATACTCCCCTGAAAATAATCCAGCGTCGCAGGCACATCGCCCAGGTTGGCGATCCATGGAGTTCTGGTCTCAGTAATGGTCATAGTCTACCTCCTCATTGGCGGGGCGCTCCAGCAGTTCCGGGTGCTCCAGCAGATATTTCAGCAACTTAATGCTCTTGGAATAGTAATAGCCGTCCGCCAGGCGCTCATCAATGGTCAGCCCCAGATCCAGCGTTTCACGCAGCTCATAGCTGCCGTTGGCAGCAAAATAGGGTGCCATCTTCTTTTCGCCCACAATGCAAAACAGCGAGCAGGTACCCCAGTTGGTCAGGTGGTGGTAGCCGCACTTCAGCCCGATGGAGCCGAGGTTGGAAAGCACCACCGAAGAATAATAGGGGTCACTGGCAATGATATCCTGTGGCACCCAGCCGTGGCGGTCCAGCCAGCACAGCGTCTTGATGACAGCTTTGGAAAACCAGCGGGGCATCTTGTTCAGGAAATCCATGGTATCCTCGGTGGAATCCCCCGTCTCCTCACTGCGGCAGTTCGAAATTTTCTTAAAAAGCTGCTCATGCAGCGTCTCCACCGTCTCCTCGTCCTTCGCATGGATAAAGGCAAGCGATTCGCCGCCATTATCGCTGAATTTCTTTTTGACGATAAAGGAAGCGGTCACCTCATTGCGCTGGTAAAAGTTACAGTTGGCAATAAAGCGGTTCAGCTTGGGGCGCAGGGTAATGGTCTTGATGAGCGCCGCTGTGATGATGTGGAACATGGTATAGGGGAACAGCTCCTCCCCCTCGTTTTTCTTTTTCAGGTACTCGTTAATAGGGGTCAGGTCTACCCGCAGCCCGATGTATGCCTCGTTATCACAGCGGTTCGGGTAAATAATGCCCGTAATGTAGTGCAGGGAATCCAGCTCTCGCAGCAGGCGTCCGTCCTTGCGGTCTCCTCTGCGGCGTTTAACCTGTTCTGCCATTTTATTTTACTCCTTTTCTTCTGTCCTTTTTCCCAAAAGTCCCCGCACCGCGCCGGTCAGCAGCTTCTGCGCTTTTTCGGCAAGCTGCCGCAGCGTCACCCGCTGGGCGGTCAGCCAGTCGTAATACATCGAAAGAATACCGGAGACGGCAAAATCCGCTGCTGCCTCCACATCGTCCTCTGCGGCTTCGGTGCCGACATTTTCCTTTATTTCGTCCTTCACCATCTTGGTTATCGCGTCCTTCAGACGATACATCAGGAAATAGCGGGAGCGCCGATTGGTCAGGTAGCAGGAATAGAGCTCATGCTCCTGCAGCGCCTTATCCACATGGCTCAGAATGGTATAGATGTCACCGCGGTTGTCCCAAATGCCGCTTTGCTTCAGTTGGGTCATTACCCACTGCTCTATTTCGTTTTCCAGCTCCTGCAGCGCCTCGTCCACACTGGCATAGTGCAGGTAAAAGGTCTTCCGGCTGATCTGCGCTTTCTCGGTCAGCTCCGAGACATTGATCTGGAAGGCGTCCTTCTGGTTCAGCAGCGAGAGCAGCGCACAGCGGATCGCCTCACGGGTACGCAGCGTACGCTTATCCATCTGCTGGCTTGCCGTTGTCATTGCTCTCACTCCTTTCGGGAAAAAATCGATCTTCTCTCACCGGCAGGCATTGCTGTCCGCGGAAGAGTGCATGAGTGATTATAATACACACTGTGTGTATTTGTCAATTTATCCCCTGCACTTTTCACCCAATCTTCACCAACCGTCCCGCTGCGCTCATGGGAAAACGCAGCAGAAAAGTATTTCCTCAGCCGTATCTTTCCCCGGACTGCCTGCTGCTCTCCGCCAAATCGCCCGAAGGGAACAATTCCCTTCGGGCGATATCTGACGGTATTGTTATTTCACCCGTACCAGCTCATAGCTGCGGGTCCCTACCCCGATTTTCTCGGCGTGCTCCAGGCAGGTGTGCCAGTCGGTCTCCGGGGCATTGTTGGTGAAGTGGTCATGGTGGTCACAGAAACCCTCTGCCGCCATATTGTCGGCAAGCTGACTGTCCGGCAAAGGCTGCTGCCGGTTGCAGGCGTCGGCGCATGCTTCGTCCAACGCCACCGGGTCAAAGCTCGCAAACATACCGATATCCGGCAGAATAGGTGCGTCATTGGTCGGGCAGCAGTCGCAGCTCGGGCTGATATCAATAACCACGCTGATGTGGAAAGCGGGACGCCCCGCCACCACCGCCTTGGCATACTCTGCCATCTTGCAGTTCAGCAGCTCGCCCGCATCAAAGTTATTGTTCCTGATCGCATCAAAATTGCAGTGCCCGATGCAGCGCCCGCAGCCCACGCATTTTTCCTCATCGATCACCGCTTTTCTGTCTGCCCCGTAGGTAATGGCGCTCTGGGCGCAGGCCTTGGCACATGCCCCGCAGCCGCGGCACTTTGCGGTGTTCACCGCCACCTTGCCGCTGCAATGCTGCTCCATTTTGCCGGCGCGGCTGCCGCAGCCCATGCCGATGTTCTTGATTGTCCCGCCGAAGCCGGTCGAATCATGCCCCTTGAAGTGCGTCAGGCTGATGAACACATCGGCGTCCATTACCGCCCGTCCTATCTTGGCTGCAGTCACGTACTCGCCGTCCTCCACCGGCACCTCCACCTCGTCAGTGCCCTTCAGCCCGTCCGCTATGATGATCTGGCAGCCGGTAGAAAGGGGAGAAAACCCGTTTTCCTGCGCCGCCTCCAAATGCTCCAGGGCGTGCTTGCGGCGGCCCACATACAGCGTATTGCAGTCGGTCAAAAAGGGAATGCCGCCCAGCTCCTTCACCACATCGGCGACCGCCTTGGCATAGTTCGGGCGCAAAAAGCTCAGGTTGCCCGGCTCGCCGAAATGCAGCTTGATGGCGACAAACTTCTTCTCCATGTCGATATTGCCGATTCCCGCTGTGCGGATCAGCCGCTGCAGCTTTTTTGGCAGATTGTCGTTCCCGTGGGTGCGCAGGTCGGTATAATACACTTTTGCTGGGTTCATGGGGGTTCCTCCTTGTTTTGGCTTCCGGCTCTATTTTATCGCAGCTTTCCCCTCCTGTCAAAGGGCTTTTGCGGGGCATCCCCCTCTTCGAAGTCTTTTTTTCCCTCAAGTCCTGCTTACTCCTCCGGCACTGGCTTAATGACCTTCGCTGGACTGCCCGCCGCGATCACATTGGCTGGAATATCATGGTTCACCACCGAACCGGCCCCAATGATGCTGTTCTCCCCGATGGTCACCCCCGGCAGCACAATGACCCCCTGCTCCCAGCCACACATTCCTGCCGATGACGATGGGGCGGGAAGCGGTGACCCGCCGCTGGCTGGGCGCCGTGCCGTGGTTAGTGGTAATCAGCTGTACCTTCGGCCCAATAAACACATCATCACCGATGGTAATGCCGCCGCGGTCCATAAAAAAGCAGCCGGTATTGACAAATACCTGATGCCCAAAGCGCAAATTCCGTCCAAAACCGGACTGAAACGGTGGAATGAGCCGCAGCGTTTCATTCGGTTCGGTGCCGGTCAGCTCCGCAATCAACGCCCGCACTTCCTCCGGGGTCTTGTAGCCGCAGTTCAGTTCAGCGCTGATCTTCTGCGCCTTGATGATTTGCTCGTTGATCTTGTAATACTCCGGCTCATCAATGGAAACCGGTTCTCCGGCCATATCCCGCTCAAAGATGTCTTTCATGCCGTTTCAATCCTCCGTTATTTTCTGTCCAATATGCATCTTCCGCCGCCATTCTGGCGGTGCGCCGTCATCGCTC
>ULTN01074142.1_pt1 | contig 9961 bp, 19 predicted proteins | sample 1957681 | NCBI WGS metagenome assembly ULTN01 (sample SAMEA4835736, study PRJEB28245) | human gut metagenome | biome: gut microbiome; material: fecal sample | place: Denmark | collected 2008
ATCAGATGGCACATGGGATACACCGAAGCCGACACCTTATCATTCAACAATGCAATCGACAGATACCCGATGATCTGGGCACTGCATTCCGCAGACACACAGGCAAGTCACTTCATGGAAAACAATGAGGGGAACAAACTGGCATACGCAGACAACGGATCAGCGGAATACGCAGATCAGCCGACCATGCAGGAGGCAACCGCCCCGGTATTTGAGGAGGCGACACCAGTATGAGCATGATGGAACTGCTGTCCCAGATGAGAGAGCGAGCCAGAGCCAAGAAGCAGCGCAAAGGAAGCCTGCCGTGGTTTTGTATCATTCTTTCGGACAAATGCGTAGAGCCGGAAAAACCCTGTACTGAGTGCAGGGTTTACGAGGAACATAAAGAAGAAATCGAAAAGGAGATGGAGAGACATGATCATCAAGATTGAAGCAGTACCGAAACTGGCAGTGGAAGATGGAGTAGAGAAAGTCGTCATGGGAGAAAACAATCAGCCAGTGTGGGATAAAGAAAGAGCACTTATCACAACCAAGGGCGGCAATTACCGCAGAATCGTCACACTCACAGACGAACTGGCGGCAGAGGTGGCAAAAGGACACCGATACTTCAATGCAGTAGAGAAAAACGGAAAACTCCACATCACAGGGAGAGTGTCCGCCAGATTTTAAGGAGGCAGACGATGACAGCAAAGAACGCAGAAGGGTATCCAGACCCAACAGCAGAGGAAGCAATCCGCCATGTAATGCGTGGAGGAAAACTGGATTATACCTCCTTCAGAACCTACGAGGAACTGCAGGACTACACCATAGAGCATAACAAGGGTATAAGCACCAGGGAAGCAGCCGACAAATTCATCCGGGAGAAGATGCCAAAGGAAAGCTACTTCCAGAAGAAAATCCTCGACTGGATAAAGGATAACGCACCAAATGCCATCGCATGGAAAGAAGCAGCCGGCCCGTACTCCAGACAGGGAATCCCGGACATTACCTGCATCATCAATGGCAGGTATTACGGATTCGAGGTAAAGCGGCCGTTCATCGGGGTACTGAGTAAGATGCAGGAGCAGACGATAAAGCAGATCCGCAAGGCAGGCGGTAGGGCATGGGTAGTCACTTCGGAAAAGGAAGTGGCAGAAATCCTGTTGCCGGAACTGACACAGAAATAGCAAGCAAGGGAGCAAACAAAAATGAGAGTATCAATCGAACCGAGAAAAGCAACTGACCGTGGCGGATATTACTGTATGCCGCTGAAGGTAAATGTGCCGACAGGACGCAAGGACTGGAAGCTGACCAAGTGCCCGGAGTGCGGTGCACAGTGTTGGGAACTTCCACTGGCAGAAGTAGCCAAGGAGCAGGGAGCAAAAGGACTCTGCACCATGTGCGCTTTAAAGAAGGGAGTGAGCGGAAGATGAGAGTAAAAATAAAGCCAGTCAATGATATGGCGGTGTCTGACGAACACCTCAACATCATAATCCTCAAAAAGCCAAAGCGCAGATATAGACAGATTATCAAGGCATATTACAGAAGAATGCAGAAGAAGGAAGTGAAAGAATCGTGAAAGCAATAACAGTATGGCAACCATGGGCAACGCTATTGGCGACTGGGCAGAAACATAACGAAACACGGTCATGGAAAACAAGCTATCGTGGAGAAATCCTCATCCACGCAGCCAAAACAGATCACAGTGGAATCCTGCTACATATCCCGATGGAAGAATTGAAGCACTTCCAGGATGCAGGTGTAGTAAATAAACTACCGACAGGAGCAATCATTGGGAAAGCAAATCTCGTGGATTGTTTCCAGATCGATGAAGCCTATCGAAGAAAACTGCAAAGAGAGAATCCGGCAGAGTTAGCATTCGGAGATTATACCATCGGCAGATACGCATGGGTAATGGCAGATACAATATTATTCAATAAGCCAATTCCGGCAAAGGGAAAGCAAGGACTGTGGAACTGGGAAGGAGGGATGCAGGATGGACAATGAGAATAAGTGCTGCGGCACCTGCTACTGGCACAAGAAAGTCTGCGGAGAGTTCCAGTGTTTCAATGAGCACGCAGAAGGCTTCGCATTAGAGACACAGTACGATGATGGCGAGGACTGTAATGAATGGGAGGAACGATGATGGACGATCCAAGAGAAGTTCTGGAGGAATTAGTAAGACTGCCAGCAGTGATGATTGCTCATCCGGGGCAAAGAAAACTGGATGCATGGAGAGCAGCGATAAAGGCAGTGAAGAAAGACGTCCCTAAACCGCTCAAGCAGAAAGCGGATACATTCGGAGATACTACGATGGTATGCCCGAACTGCGAAAGTGCAGCCGTTATTAATCCATACAGAAAAGGCAAGGAATTATATCCGCACTGTCCATGGTGCGGGCAGAAATTAAAGGAGGAATCAGAAGTATGATCAATGCAAAAGATGTAGAAAATCTGACAAAAGCATATTCGCATTCGTTCAACACTGCACTGAACGAAACACACAATCCAAGTTTGGCGGGGCAAGCGGCAGCAACGGTATTGATGTCAATATGCAGTGTAATACTGCCGAGAGAACAGCAGACCGCAAGTCCATTGGAAACACTCATGGCCGCAGTAATGCATAATGCAGTGGAAGCGAAGAAAGGAGCAAAAGGCGATGATCCTGAGAAAAAAGATGAGAAAGCAGACGAAGATATTCAAAAAGGCGATTAATGCAAAGTGGGCATTCTACTGGGCAAAGTTCATGACAGAGACAGCAGCTATCTGCAGAAAGTATTCGCATGAAGAAATTGAAAATAAGGGAACGGATAATGAGTACACCCACTTATCGTGCGATGGATGTCCATTCAATGTGGAGAAGTTCGGGGAGCATAAGATATGCGGGTGCGTATTAAGCGCACCGGATGACTGGGATGAACCAAAGGTAATCGGTCATGTCGTCCGCACAATAATCCATGAAATGGCAGGTGGTAAGAAATGCTGATAGGAACAAAATGCAAGAATTGTACCAAATATGAATACGACTGCGGCCATCATCTCACGGACGAGAAAGGACACATCATCTATGACTGTCCGAGAGAAACCTGCTGCGACCGAATGGGAAACTGTGAATATTACGAAGAAGTAAGAAACAGATTTCAGATACAGATCGACCTAATAAACGAAGGAAAAATCGGGCAGATAAGCACTGGCACAGTGATAGAAGCACTCAGATACGCAATGAAAGAAGGATTATAAAACATGGCAAAAGGTAAACCAAAGCGCAAGCCATTCGGGATGAATTCCAGTCTGGCAGATGCAACGCAGGTAATGAGACAACTTCCGGTGTCGGCAATGCTCTCATCCATTGAAATGCAGATCAACATCCTGCAGGAGCGTGGAGTAGAGATACGAGACTGGGAGAACAAAGACCGGGTACTCAAGCAGGTAAGGATACTCGGCGGAAAAGCATACTTCCTTGCGGAGGACAAACCCAGGGATTAGAAAGAAGGAAAACTATGACACCAGACAGCATGGCAAATGGGGTAGAAGAACAAAAACTGCTTCTCAAACAGTACCTCGGACAATATTATTATGCCAAGATGAAAAAGAAGCAGTTGGAAGCCAGACTTCGTACTTTCAGAGAAAATATGCTCGGCACAAAGGGGATGCAATACTCTCCAGTGCCACGCAGCCAGACCAACAGCGTAGGAGACGGACCGGCAACGCAGGTCATCCGTGCAATGGAGATCGAGGACAGAATCGAATCACAGAAAGCAGAGATGGCAAAGACCATGCTGAATGTGATGAAGATCATGGATTTTTTACCAACGGACTCCACGGAACGAAGCATACTGGAATACAGACACATTGACTGTTTGAGTTGGAAGCAGGTGTGCAAAGAAGTCCACCTGTCGAGATCGTCAGCAAATGACTACTACGACAAGGGTATCAATAAGCTGTTAGAGTATAAAAAAGTACAGGTCACAATACAGGAATTCGCCTCCGCCCAAGAACCCTCGAAGCCTTGAAATTGCTTGACTTCGGAGTAGGGGGGGGGTAGAATTGTACTGACAAAATAGCTTATTGTCAGATGATAAATTCTACCCCTTAAAAGGAGGAGCAATATGGGATTGAAAGATTACACAGATACAAAAAATGGACCGCAATTGGCGGTATTAAAACACGCAGTCATCGGAGACAGGATCGGAGAAGTCAAGATAGAAAAAGGCTTCCTAAAATTCAAAGGAACGATGACAGACAAACATACCAAGGAAGTGCATCATTGTACCATGGCAGGATGCGATTGCGAAGATTATAAGAAACACAAGCTGCCTTGTGTGCATATGTACAAGTTGGCACTGGAATACGGAATATACAAGGACGTTCAAAAGCGAGGGTTCGCAGGAAAACTGGCAGGACTGAGCGATGAAGCCTTCGCCTATTTTGAAAGCGCAATGTATGGCGGATATTACGATATAGAAAGAGATATCGAAGAAGGATCATTGGAGAAACTGACGCAGAAGATCAAAAGCGAATTATCCAGAGAAGGACTACTGGAATTCCATCGTGGATATTTTGTATTTACGAACCATGTACAAAGCGAAATCATCGGATATATCTTGGCGACTTTTTCAGATCCACGCAGTATAGAGCGTAGAAAAAATCAGTAAAAATAATTACGGAAATATCAAGCCGGAAATTTTACTGGGGAAAATTCCGCAAAAAGAAAAACAGAACATCGAAAATTCAAGCCGACTTTTGGAAATCCACATTCGGAATCCAAGGGCCGGCTTTTACTGTGTGTACAGAACGGATCATAAATAGCAAGCCTAAAAAAAAGGGGCACGTATATAGGGGGTGTACAAGGCCCGCATATAGCACCCCCATATATAGGGCAGGTATTATCCCAAGAAAATAAGGCAGGCAAGACACAGGGAGTACAGGGCACACCGTAGCACACACCCACAGGGGCAGGGAGAGCAGGGTCAGGACGCACCCACACACCACAGCCACAGCACCACGCAGCCACACCACAGGCAGGGAAGGCAAGGCACAGGGCACACCACAGGACAGGGGCACAGGAGCAGCGCAGACAGAGCACACAGCACCACACAGAAGCACAGCACACAGAAGAAAGAACAAGTCCGTACACAATCGGACATCGAGGTGTGCTATAGTAGTAGCGTGGAGCACAAGGGGACAGACCACACGGTCGCACCTAACCACTCCACTTGCTCCCCTCAGAGAGGACATGGCACAAGGCACCAGAGCCTGCGCTGTGTCCTCTTTTGCGTGCAGGCGGGGCACGGCATCGCCGTAGGTACTACCCAGACCCAAAATGCAATGCGGGGCGAGGAAGGCGCGGCTTTTTTGCCGATAAAATAAAAAAATTTTTAACCATTTCGTTACGCAAAGCGGGAAGGAGGCTTGGAAATGGACCAGAAACTGAGAACTGAACGCAGGAAACTGGCTGACTTAAAGGCAGCAGAATACAATCCAAGAAAAGCACTGACCCCGGACGATGCGGAATACCAGAAAATAAGGCGGAGCATTGAAGAATTCGGATACGTTGACCCCATCATCATAAACGAGGATGGAACTATCATAGGCGGCCATCAGAGGGCAACCGTCCTCAAAGACCTCGGATACCAGGAAGTGGACGTGGTCGTGGTGGCTCTGGACAAGCAGAGAGAGAAGGCTCTGAACATCGCACTGAATAAGATTACAGGCGAATGGGATGAAGTGAAGTTGAAAGACCTCCTGCTTGACCTCGACCTCGGAGATTACGACATATCACTGACAGGCTTCGAGCAGAACGACCTCACGGAACTGGTGGACAAACTCGCTATCGAGCCGGAAGCAGTGGACGATGACTTCAATGAGGACGAAGCACTGGAACAGGCGGAAGCCGAACCAGTGACAAAACTCGGAGATGTATGGCTACTGGGCAGACACAGGCTCATGTGCGGAGACAGTACATCACAGGACGACATGGCGGTTCTGATGAATGGAGAAATCGCAGACCTTGTCGTCACTGATCCGCCATATAATGTCAACTACGGAGACAAGGCAGAGATGCTCGATGAGTACCTCCCTGCCAAAGGACACCGCAACATCAATCACATCAAGAACGATAATATGGACAACCAGAGTTTCTATTCGTTCTTGCTGGCAACCTACCAGAGTGCCTATGAATTTATGAGGGCCGGGGCAGCAATCTATGTATTCCACGCAGAGAGTACCGGGCACATATTCAGACAGGCATTCCTTGACGCAGGACTGAAACTCGCCCAGTGCTTAATCTGGGAAAAGAACGCATTCGTCCTCGGCAGACAGGACTACCAGTGGAGACACGAACCGTGTCTGTATGGATGGAAAGAGGGTGCGGCGCATTACTTCATCAATGACAGGACACAGGATACCGTCATTCTGGAAGATGATATAGATTTCAGTGCCATGAAGAAAAACGAACTTGTGGCATATCTGGAAGAACTCCGCAGGAAAAACAGAGATCAGACCTCTGTTATTTACGAGAACAAACCGACAAGGAATGACATACACCCGACCATGAAGCCAATCGCACTGGTCGGAAAATTCATAACCAATTCCAGTAAGTCCGGATGGAATGTACTGGATCTGTTCGGTGGAAGCGGCAGCACCCTCATGGCCGCAGAACAACTGGGAAGGACGGCATTCATCATGGAATTGGATGAGAGATTCTGTGATGTGATCGTGAAGCGGTGGGAAGATTACACCGGGCAGCAGGCAGTCCGAATCCCGGCAGAGGATGTAAAGTAGAATGGCAGAGGAACAGCAGGGCGGCTTCTACCGTGTAGAGGTCATCGCTTCTCTGTTCGGAGTAACGGTGCGAAGGGTGCAGCAGCTTACTCAAGAGGGCATCATATCAACAACCAAGACCAAAGAGGGGAATCGGTATGAATTAGCACCTACCATTCAGAGGTATGTCAAATACCTTTCAGACAAGGCATACGGAAAAAGCAAGTCCGAAAAGGAAGCCGAACTGAGGGAACAGAAACTGCAGGCAGAGATCGCCCTCAAGGAATCCCAGGGAGAAATGCATAGATTAAAGACAGAAATCGCATCGGGTAAGTACATCGACATCGAGGAAGTGAAGATGGACTATAGCCGATTTTTTGTTTCATTCAAAAAGTTTGCATTATCCCTGCCGAGCCGACTATCCGGCAGAATCAGCGGTCACTGCGACCCGATGGAGATTCGCTCGATAGAAAAGGATCTGAACGCAGAAATCATCCGGTTATTAAACAGCTTTGTGGTGGCAGGCTGCACACCGGAAGAAATGGAAAAGAAAAAGCGTGGCAAGAAATCCGTATCGTAGATACGAGGTCACAGAATACCAGAAGGAAGCCTTAAAGTTCCTACAGCCACCAGAGGACATCACGGTATCGGAGTGGGCAGACAAGTACAGGGTACTGGATGCCAAGACCTCTGCAATGCCGGGACCATGGCGGACAGAACACACCCCATACCTTAAAGGCATCATGGATGAGTTCAACAATTATGAGACAGAGGAAATCGTCTACGTGAAGCCTACGCAGGTAGGTGGAACAGAGTGCCTCCAGAACATGGTAGGTTACATCGTCCAACAGGACCCTGCGCCGACCATGATCGTATATCCGACAGATACGCTCGCAAAATCCATATCGGAGAACAGACTGCAGCCGATGTTCAAAGCGGCACCGGAACTCCGAAAGAGGTTTGATGAGAACTCGCAGTTGCAGGAATTACAGTTTGATGGAATGTATCTGACACTGGCAGGGTCGAACTCCCCATCAAGCCTTGCGAGTAAGGCGATCCGATTCCTGTTTCTCGATGAGGTGGATAAATATCCAGGGGCATCCAAAAAGGAAGCTGACCCAGTCAGTCTGGCAAGGGAACGAACCAAGACGTTCCACAACAGGAAGATATTCATCACAAGCACACCGACACTGAAAACAGGGCATATCTGGAAAGCCAAGGAAGATGCAGACATAGAGAAGCACTACTTCGTTCCATGTCCGCACTGCGGGGAATACATCGAACTCAAGTGGAAGCAGATACACTTCCCCAAAGAGGAAGGGATGAGTTACGCAGACCGTGCAGAATTCGCAACCTATGTATGCCAGGAGTGCGGATGCGTAATCACAGACCAGGACAAGCCGGAGATGCTCCGCAAAGGAGAGTGGCGGACGGTCAAGGAAAACACCAAGTTCGTCCGCAAGGTAGCATTCTGGATGAACACCCTATACTCTCCATTTGTTCGCTTTTCGGAGATTGTAAAGGAATTTCTGGACAGCAAGGATGACCCGGAGAAGCTGCAGAACTTTGTCAACTCATGGCTCGCAGAGCCGTGGGAGGATACCAAGTTAAAGACTAACGCAGACCTCGTCATGGAAAGACAGACCGAGTACGAGGAACTGGTAGTGCCGGAGTGGGCAAAACTGCTCACGGCAGGAGTCGATGTACAGGAGAACTGCCTATACTGGAGCATCAGAGCGTGGGGCAATTACCTCACAAGCCAGAACATAGCACATGGGCAGGCTTTCTCATTCCAGGAAGTCGAGAGAATCATGAACCTCGAATACCAGATGCCGGATAGCACACCACTGGTCGTAGCACTGGCACTGATCGACTCCGGTAATGACGCAGATACGGTGTACGATTTCTGCGCCAACAATTCAGAATGGGCACTGCCAAGCAAGGGTTCATCAAACCCGATGCTGTCGCACTACAAACTGTCCAAGGTAAATAAGAGCGACAGCAAGGCATACGGCATGAATCTGGTACTGGTAGACACCGGAAAATATAAGGACATGATCGCCGGACGAATGCAGAAAAAGAACGGCAGCGGATCATGGATGGTTTACCAGGGATGCGACAGAGAGTACGCAGAGCAGGTAACTGCGGAACATAAAGTGAATGTCAAAATGGGAAACGGCAAGGTCAAACAGGAATGGCAGCAGAAAACCTCCCACGCAGACAACCACTACTTGGACTGCGAGGTATACGCAACAGCAGCGGCAGACATCCTCGGAGTACGAACCCTGCATCTGAATGAGATACAGGAAAATGAGCAACCAAAGAAACAGGAAACAACCCAGTACACCCCGGAAGAACACTGGATCAGTCAGAACGAAGGGTCATGGGTATAAAGGAGGCAGAGCATGGCAGCAGTAGAATCCAATTACAATGCTTCGGAAATGCTGACCGAAGTAAATAATGCCATTTACGCAGTGCTCGTAGGCGGCCAGTCTTACAAGATTGGTACGAGACAGCTCACTCGTGCCGACCTTAGTCTGCTCTACAAGTTAAGGAACGACCTCACAGCGCAGATTGCAGCAGAGGGTTCAACCAGTTTACTGGATGATACCTATGTCGCAGTATTTGATGGGAGGTAGAACATGAACTGGTTAGATGGAATTATAGGTTTTATATCCCCGGAGTGGGGAGCACGCAGGGAAGCATGGCGGCAGAGTCTGACTGAGATGAGGAACTACGATGCAGGCAACTATGACAGGGGCAATGCAAACTGGAGGGTACTCAACCAGTCGGCAGAATTTACGGACCGGTACAGCCGTGACAATGTCAGAGCCAGAGCCAGAGACTTGGAGCGAAACTCCGACATGATGAATTCAGTCATCGGGGCATACAAGCGAAATGTCATTGGCGGCGGTTACGCACTGCAGGCAAAGACAGGCAGCGACAAGACCAACGAGATTATCCAGACCGCCTGGAAGAAATGGTGCAAGAAACAGAACTGCGATGTGACCGGAACGCAGTCCTTCACGCAGATGATGAGAATGTGCGTGAAGCGAAAGAAGGTTGATGGCGGAATCCTTATCATAAAGAGATACACCAAGGACGGATACCTCCCATTCAAGCTTCAGACATTCGAGGTGGACGAACTGGACAACTCGCAGATGCTCCCGAAGAAAAAGGGGAACAAAGTAGTCGGTGGTATTGAAATGAATGAGTATAAC
>ULTN01043931.1_pt1 | contig 9921 bp, 7 predicted proteins | sample 1957681 | NCBI WGS metagenome assembly ULTN01 (sample SAMEA4835736, study PRJEB28245) | human gut metagenome | biome: gut microbiome; material: fecal sample | place: Denmark | collected 2008
ATTCGCGCGATTGAGTTGGCTTCTTCTTCATGCTTTGCCCGCGTGTTTATCCTTTTGGCGCTGCGACTTCCTCCCTTACCGCACGATTCGATAATACCGTCTCGATGTCAGCAAATACATCAGTGCATAAATCACCGCAAACACCACATAGCATCCAATCCCGATTCCATAAAACAGCGAGTCATTATGCAATCCAAATGCCCCTAAAATCAGCCGAATCATCGGCATCGCAAACAGCATATGCAGCCCCGCCATCAGCAGCGGCGCAAAGAACACCGTCAGCACCTGCGAATTGACGCTCCGGCGGATTTCCGCATCCGTCAACCCCACTTTCCGCATCACGGCAAAGCGCTCCGCATCCTCATAGCCCTCGCAGATCTGCTTGTAGTACATAATCAGCACTGCCGCAATGGAGAACAGCGGGCCCAGAACCATGCCAAGGAAGAAGAGACCGCCGAAGAAAGAAAGGTAGTCCCTGCGGCAAAGCGCACGCGTATCCACATTCAGGGAGGACATGCCGTAAAAGTCTTTTCCCGTCGACTTCATTGCTTCCCAGCTTCGGCTGCGGAGTGCCTTGACTAATTTCTCCTGCGTGTCCGTGTCCGCCTCCGAATCCAAGTCGAAATGCAGCGCCAGACGATCCATCATCATTGCCTTGCCGCTCTTCTCTCCGACCAGCGCCGTTATTTCGCTGTGGAACGCTTCCGCATCGTTGGTGAAAACGACCAGGCAGCCCCATGCGCTTCGGTAATCCGCGCTGAGCAGCCGCTTCGGCAGCTCCTTTTCCGCATGAATCATGCGGTACGGCGCAGAGCCGTAAAAGGACATGCTGGAAAACGTTTCGTTGGTCTTGAACGACGCGTACAGCAATTCCCTGTCTGCCAGCGTCACCGTTTCGCCCGTCGCCTGCTCATAAACAGACAGCGGATACACTGTCAGTTCCAAAACGTTCGCCTTGAGCGAATCTGCATCCGTGATAATGCCGTAATCGCCGTTTTGCACCTTTCCCGTTGCCACCAGTGCGCGCTGGGATGTGATGTTTTCCGGTGTCAAGCCCATTTCCTCTGTCACGTCCAGCGCCATCTGCTGCATAGCGTCCAGTCGTTTCCAGTTTTCCTCGCCGTCGCGCGCCTCCAACCCTATCGTCAGGTTGATGTCCTGCGGGCAGATGGCGTCCACCATGCTGTCCGTTCCACCATACAGGCAAACCGTCGAAGTCAAAATGACCAGCACCATCGTGCAGAGAATGCAGATGGTCGCCATGCCCGCGCCGTTGCGCTTCATGCGGTACGCCATGGCGGATACGCTGATGAAGTGGCGCGTCTGATAATAGTAGCGTTTGTTCCTGCGCAGCATTCGGCACAGCGTTACCGACCCGGACACAAGCAGCAGGTATGTCGCCACAATCACCATCAGCACCGCGATGAAAAAGAATATCAGCGCTTCGAGAGGCGATTGGCTGACTGCCGCCACATAATACGCGCTTAGGAGAATCAGCAGCCCAATCAGACCAAAGAACCAGTTCGCTTTCGGCGGCTTTTCCCCTGTGTTTTCGCTCTTGAGCAGCGCCACAGGGTTGCTCAGGCGCATCCGCAACAGGTTCGCCAGCAGAATCAGCACATAGATGCCGCCGAACAGCAGCAGCACCCACGTCACGCCATCCGGATAGAACAGCTCCATCGGCACGGTGTAATCCGCGTGCAGCAGGTTAATCAGCGCCATTTCGACCAGCCGAGAGAGGCTCAGCCCCAGCAGCAAACCGCCAGCGAATACCAGCAGCGCCGTCAGCAGCGTTTCCCACAGCATCACGCGGGCGATATTTCCTTTGCCCATGCCGAGGATATTGTACAGCCCGAACTCCTTCATGCGCCGCCGAATCAGGAATGAATTGCAGTAGTAGAGGAAAATCACCGAGAACACGCTGATGACGATTTTGCCCATTTGCAGCACCATCAGCGTCGTGCCGCCCATGCTGAGCGCGCCCATCAGCGCCGGCCGTGTCAGGTAGTTCATGATATAGGACACGCCCACCATCAGGATGCCCATCAGCAGATATGGCAGATATGTTTCCGCGTTTTTGCGGATGCCCTGCCACGCCAGCTTGGGATAAAGCAGCGGTTTCTTCATGCCATTTCACCGTCCATTGCGTCCTTGCGCGTCATCACGGTCAGCGCGTCGCTGATTTTCTCGTAGAACTGTTCGTTCGTCATTTCGCCGCGGTAAAGCTGGTGATACACCTGCCCGTCACGGATGAAGAGGATGCGCCCCGCGCGGCTTGCCGCCTTGAGCGAGTGCGTGACCATCAGCAGTGTCTGCCCGGTCAGGTTGATTTGCTGGAAGACATCCAGCAGCGCGTCCGTTGCGCGGGAATCCAGCGCACCGGTCGGTTCGTCCGCCAGAATCAGGCGTGGATGCGTAATCAGCGCCCGGCACACGGCGGCGCGCTGCTTCTGCCCGCCGGAGACTTCATAGGGGTACTTTTCCAGCAGGTTCGCAATCCGCAGCTGATTGGCAATCGGCAGCAGATTCGCCTCCATCTCGCGCCAGTTCATGCCTTGCAGCACCAGCGGCAGGAGAATATTGTCCTTGAGCGAAAAGGTGTCCAGCAGGTTGAAGTCCTGAAACACGAACCCCAGCTGATCGCGTCGGAATGCCGCCAGCTGATTTTCACGAATCGCGCTGATGTCCTTGCCATCCAGCAGCACCCTGCCGCTCGTCGGGCGGTCAAGTGCCGCCAGTATGTTCAGCAGCGTCGTCTTGCCCGACCCCGATTCGCCCATAATGGCGACATACTCGCCCTCATCCACCGTGAAGGACACATCCGTCAGCGCCTGTACCTGATTGCCCCCGAACCGCGTCGCATACACCTTGCGAATATTCTTTGCTTCCAGCAATGCCATGATTCTTCCTCCTCAAAAGCCGCGCTATTTCCGCGGGTGAATTTCCTTTTGACACGTCTATTCTACCACGCGCCCGACCGCCCCGCCATCGAATCGGGTGACATTTTGCCCGCTCTGTGTGACATTTCTGTAAGATAGCGCAATTTTGCTTGCAATAAAGCAGCAATACAAGCCAAGCAGCATGGTGGTGCGAAGCGCGAAGGGGTCAAGGGGGCGACCGCGAACTTCGTTCGTTTCCATTGCCCCCTTGTCGCGCCCGCAGGCGCGAAATCCCCTGCATGGATGCAATCCCTTGCAAAAAAATTTCCCCCGTTGGGAACAACACCCCACCCCTCATCGTTTCTCATCATGCAGGGAGGAAAACCCCCCGACACAAAACGCAATTACGAATCAAAAAACGACTTTTGAAAGGCAGGTACATCCCCATGAAGAAGCTGATTTCCCTTATCCTCGCCCTGATGATGGCAATCCTTGCAATCCCCGCGCTGGCGGAGGATGCCCAAGACCCCGATATGGCATTTGACCCCGATATCGACCCCGATTTCCTCGTCGGCGCATGGGAAAGCTGGACAGGCAATCCGCTGGAAATCCCCGACGACGTGAAGGCGGCATTCGAGAAGGCAATGGAAGGTCTGGTCGGCCACACCTATGAGCCGATTGCGATTCTGGGTTCGCAGGTCGTTTCCGGCATGAACTACTGCCTGCTCTGCAAGACCACGGTTGTCACGCCAGATGCGCCTGTGTCCTACACACTGGTGTACATCTACGAAGCGCTGGACGGCACGGCGGAAATCCTGCGCATTCAGGATGTTGTGTTCGACGCGTTTCCGGCGGAAAACGGCTAATCCCCCACAAAAATACGCGGCATGGAACGTAATTGCTCCATGCCGCGCTTGTTATACTGAGACTTAAGAATTGCGGGAGTAGTTCGGGGCTTCCTTGGTGATGGAGATGTCGTGCGGATGGCTTTCCGCCAGACCCGCGCCGGTAATCTTGATGAACTCGCTGTTCTTGCGCAGGTCGTCGATGTTCTTCGCACCGCAGTAGCCCATGCCGGAGCGGATGCCGCCAACCATCTGGAAGATGGTGTCCGCCAGAATTCCCTTATACGGCACGCGCCCTTCAACACCTTCGGGGACGAGCTTCTTCGCGTCCTCCTGGAAGTAGCGGTCTTTCGAGCCGTGCTCCATCGCGCCCAGAGAACCCATGCCGCGGTACACCTTGTAGGAACGGCCCTGATAGATTTCGGTCGCGCCGGGAGCCTCATCCGTGCCCGCGAGCATACTGCCGAGCATGACGCAGGAGCCGCCTGCTGCCAGTGCCTTCACGATGTCGCCGGAATACTTGATGCCGCCGTCAGCAATGACGCGGATGCCGTGCTTGTCGGCCTCTTCCGCGCAGTCCGCCACCGCCGTCACCTGCGGCACGCCGATGCCTGCCACAACACGGGTCGTGCAGATAGAACCCGGCCCAATGCCGACCTTCACGCAGTCAACGCCCGCGGAAATCAGGTCGTGGGTTGCCGCCGCCGTCGCCACATTGCCCGCGAACAGCTGAATATCCGGGAAGCGCTTGCGGATGGCTTCCACCTGACGCAGCACGCCGACGGAATGGCCATGCGCCGTATCGATGGAAATCACGTCCACCTTTGCGTCCAGCAACGCTTCGATGCGATCGAACACATCGTGCGTCACGCCGACCGCCGCGCCGCAGAGCAGACGACCCTTGGCGTCCTTGGCGGAATTCGGGTACTTCGTGGACTTCTCAATGTCCTTGATGGTAATCAGACCGCGCAGCATACCGTTTTCATCCACAATCGGCAGCTTCTCGATGCGGTGCTTCGCCAGAATCTGCTTCGCCTGCTCAAGCGACGTGCCGACGGGCGCGGTGATGAGGTTTTCGCTGGTCATGACTTCGCTGATTTTGCGGCTGTAATCCGTTTCAAAGCGAAGGTCGCGGTTGGTCAGGATGCCGACAAGTTTGCCGTCGCGGGTAATCGGCACGCCGCTGATGCGATAGCGCGCCATCAGGTTTTCCGCGTCCTGAATCAGGTGATCGGGAGAGAGGAAGAAGGGGTCGGTGATAACGCCGTGCTCAGAGCGCTTCACCTTATCAACCTGCGCTGCCTGTTCTGCAATGGACATGTTCTTGTGGATGATGCCCAAACCGCCTTCGCGCGCCATTGCAATGGCCATGCGGGAATCCGTTACCGTGTCCATTGCGGCAGACATCAGCGGAATGTTCAGCTTAATCACAGGGGTGAGCTGAATCGAAAGATCGACTTCCTTGGGCAGCACTTCACTGCGGGCCGGAACCAGCAGCACATCATCGAACGTAAGACCTTCCCGAACAACCTTTTGCAGCATGGGCGAAAATCCTCCTCGTAATGCGTCTTTTTTTTCCGAAACTGGAATCTTCCAGCCTCAGTTTGCCGTAGGTTATCGGTTATTGTAACAAACTTCAGCCCCTTTGTCAATGGCTTTCCCGGCGAAATTTCGCCCTGCAGAGGGGCGGAGCAATGCTTTCCCGTGCTTGTTCTGCGGGGTTCCTTCCTTTTTATGCTTTTGTTCTTTCATCACGCTTTTCTGCCGTTTCTCCCTTTTTCTCCTTTGGCACGGGGAGAAGCAGCCGCAATTCAAACCATCCATCCTTCGTATCAATTGTCGCCGACCCGCCGTAGCTGTTAGCAATGCTCTGGATGCTCTTCAGCCCATAGCCGTGGTAGCGTGCGTCTCGCTTGGTTGTCGTCGGCATACCGTCCACAAAGCGCAGCTCGCCGCTGTAACAGTTCTCCACGCGGATGCGCAGAAAGTCCTTCTGGCGCATGGCGGAAACGTGAATCAGGCGCTGCTCCGGGTTCGGGAGTTTCTTCACGCTTTCGATTGCGTTGTCCAGCGCATTGCCAAACAGGGCGCTGATGTCCATCGGGTTCATGAAATCCAGCGCCTGTCCGTCGGCGACGCAGGTTAGGCTGATGCCTTCGCTCTGGCATTGGATGGTCTTTGCGGTCAGAATCGTGTCCAGCACGCGATCGCCGGTCTTGTTCTGCGCCTCGTAGGTGCGAATCTGCTGCTCCATCTGGTCGAGGTACTCCGTGCGCTCGGCGGCGGAGGCGGCGCGCAGCAGCTGAATATGGTGCTTCAGGTCATGATACTTCTGGTTGACCAAGGCAATGGACTCTTCTGAAATGCGGTAACTCTCGTACTGCATGTGCAGCAGCGCCTGCAAATGCTCCATTTCACGCTCTGTGCTGATTTCCAGAATGACGACGTGATAGGCGAACAGCATCGCGACGCCGCCGAGGTCAACGGTGGTGCGGATGATGAAGACTTCCGCCGTGAACTGGCTGGAAAAGGGCGTTCCGGTGAAGGCAAAGCTGATGTTGCTGACGGAAAAGACGGCAATCGCAAGGACGGCAGCGGTGAACAGTTCCCGCGCGGTAATCTTGATGAGCTTTGAGCCGTCGCGGTATTTCCGTTCCAGCAGAAACATGGTGTAGAGGATGATGGCGTGGACAGCGGCAAAAACGAGTATCGTTGTCCAAACCGTGAGCGGCAGCCCCGGCACCGTCACGAAGAAATAGAACAGATACCACGCCAGCGACGCGGAAAATTCGCCCAAGATGAATGCGCGGGCGCAATAGTAGCCCGCGTTCGCCCATGGCATGTGCGTTGCAATGCGAATATAGAAAAAAATCAGCGCGACCGTCACGCCCATGCAGGGGAAAAAGCCAATCGCGGAAACGCCGTCCGTCAGCGTCATGAAACCGGCAATCAGGGCAAGAAATCCAGCGCTGATGCCGAATTTCCTGCCCTTGCGAATGGACTGCCATACAATTGAATATAGAAGGTACTGCTCAGCCAGTATGCCAGCGCATAGAGCAGACCCGGCGTATGCGACAAATCGACGTGCATCATTTGCCTACCTCGTTGATGTAGTTGTTCAGGGCGTCCAGAAACGCCTTTTTCTTCGGGCGGCTGACCTGAATCTGATCGCCGTCCACGTCCGCGCAGTTTTCGTTCACGCCGTTGACGTGTTCCAGATTGACCAGATAACACTTGTTGCAGCGGAAAAAGTGGTATGCCGTCAGTGCGTCTTCCAATTCGGACAGAACGCCTTTCGCCTCCAGCGTTTCGCCGTCCAGATGGTAAATCAAACTGTGATTGACGACCTCGATATAGCGAATCTGGGAGATATCCAGCTTGCGCATTCCGCCTTGGAAGGGAACGGAGATGAACTTGCGCGTGCGGTGCTTCATGCGCTCCAAGGCGCGCTGCATCCGCTGCGAAAAAGAGAAGTAACTCACGGGCTTGAGCACATAATCCAGCGCATCCACCGTGTAGCCCTTCATGACGTACTGCGGCGTGCTGGTAATAAAGAGGATGACGACCTCCTTGTCCACCTTGCGAATCTCGCTGGCAGCTTCCATGCCGTCCATGTAGCGCATCAGGATATCCATGAGGATGATATCGTAATTGCCGCGGTAGTCCTCGACGATTTCTGCGCCGTCCGGAAAGATGGAGACGTGAATCTTCTCGTTAATCTCCTGCGAAAACCGTTCCAGATACTCCACCAGTGTGCGCTGACTGCTTTCCTCGTCTTCAACCAGTGCTACGCGAATCATCGGGCCGACCTCCTTTGCAAACAGCTTGGTTTCCAATAGTATAGCAAATCTCTTGCGCAAAAGGAAGCCTTTTCGCACGGAAAAAGCAGGCGAAATGCCTGTAATGTTTTGCACATTGTGGATATGCACAAAACCAGCCTGCGAAATCTGGGAGAATTACTGTATAAAATCCACACACGCCAAAATAAAGACAGTTTGCGCCGAAAATGTGCTGCGTGATTATTTTCTGCTATACTAAAATCAATCTCAAGCCTTGGTGAAAGGAAGGAAACACATGAAGGCGAAGAAATTTACCCCTGCAATGAGAGGCCTTGCGGCACTCATGACCTGCCTGATGGTTCTCTCCATCGTCGGCACGGGTGTGGCAAACACCTACCGCGGCGCACTGGACGATACCTTGGGTACGGAGAGCTATGTGACCATCAATGACGACAGCGCGGCGCGCTTCAAGACCGACTACGCGACCATCGAAGACATGGCGGCAGCGGCGCGCGACATCGCCATCCGTGAAGGCGAAGAAGGTACGGTCGTCATGAAGAACGACAACGGCGTTCTTCCGCTGAAAGCGAACGCGAACGTTGCCTTGTTCGGTCTGGCGGCGTATAACGTCTATGGGCCGAAGGGCGGCAACGCGGACGCGGCGTCGCTGGCGGATGCGCTGGCAGGTGCAGGCCTCAACGTCAATGAGACGCTGAAGGACTACTACATGACCAACATCATCAACATGCACACCGAGATGCGCGCCAACCGCTGGACGGGCAAGGAAGTTCCCACCACGGTGTATGACCACATGTACGTCAGCGCGCCGGGTGACTGGACGACCTACCAGATTGCGGAAGTGCCGCCGGCGGAGTTCGAGACGCTGGGCGTTCCGGCAAACTGGAAGGAAGCTATCGCCAAGGATAGCATCGGCATCTGCGTGTTTGCGCGCGGCGCCGGCGAGGGCAATACCTACAAGCCGGGCTCTGCGCTCAACTACGCGGGTGAAGCAACCGGCGAAGACCCGCTGAAGCTTTCTGCCGATGAGCTGGCGGTTGTCGAGGCGGCGAAGGAAACCTGCTCCAAGGTCATCGTGCTGCTGAACACTGGCAACAACATGATGATTGCCGACATCGCCGAGGGCGGCTCGCACGAGGTGGACGGCATCTGCTACATCGGCTGCCCGAACGACTACCAGACCATCGGCATCGCGAACGTGCTGACCGGCAAGGTCAACGCGACGGGCGCGCTGGCAAGCGCTTTCGTGCGCGACCACCAGTCCATCCCGGCGGTGCAGAACGTCGGCGGCGACTACTTCGCGGATTACGAAATCGTCTGCCGTAATGACGACCCGCGTTATCCCGGCAAGGAAATCGGCAATATCGGCACGGGCTCCTTCGGCGGTGCGGATACCTACAACGGCGGCATGTACATCGTCGAGGCGGAAGGTATCTACGTCGGCTACAAGTACTACGAAACCCGTTACTTTGACGCCGTCATGGGTCAGGGCAACGCCAACAGCGCGGCCGGCGCAACGCAGGGCAGCGCGTGGAATTACGGCGACGAAATGCTCTACACCTTTGGTCATGGCCTGAGCTACCTTGATTACACCCAGACCATCAAGAGCGTGACGGTTGACCGCAGCGTGAACGGCAACATCACCGCCGTCGTCGAAGTGAAGAACAACTCCAATCAGGACGGCAAATTCCTCACCCAGCTGTATGTGCAGCAGCCCTACACCGACTATGACCGCACGAATCTGGTTGAAAAGTCCGCGGTCATGTTCCTGAACTCTGCCAAGGTGGACGTCGCCGCCGGCAAGAGCAAGGAAGTTACCATTACTATTCCCACCAAGTATCTGGCAAGCTACGACGCGAACAACGCCAAGACCTACATCCTCGATGCGGGCGACTACTACTTCACGGCGGCAGCCGGCGCGCATGAGGCGGTCAACAACATTCTGGCGGCGCAGGGCAAGACCACGGCCGACGGCATGGATGCGGCGGGCAAGAACGCGGTTGTGAGCTGGAAGCTCGACGCGCTGGACAACACCACCTTTGCCATTGCCAACAACACGACCGTTACCAACGTGGCGGACGACGCCGACCTGAACTACTGGCTGCCCGGCACGGTCACTTACCTGACCCGTCAGGACTGGAACACCTTCCCGATTAACTACAACAAGCTGAACCTCAAGATTGCTGACAGCCCGAAGAAGGATCAGTGGATTGCCGAAATGCGCGGCGAAACCTACACCATCTCCGACACGGGCGCGGCGGCGGAAGCTGTCCCCGGCCCGAAATTCACGGCATCCGAAATCGGCGCGGAACAGCTGAACAACATCAATGACCCCTACTGGGACAAGCTGGTTCATGCCATCACCATCGACGAAGCGGTCGGCGCAGTTATCCACGGCGG
>ULTN01019920.1_pt1 | contig 9920 bp, 8 predicted proteins | sample 1957681 | NCBI WGS metagenome assembly ULTN01 (sample SAMEA4835736, study PRJEB28245) | human gut metagenome | biome: gut microbiome; material: fecal sample | place: Denmark | collected 2008
ACTGTTTTTAATTATTTTTACATATCTGACCTTATGTGACCTTATAGTCAGTTTTTCCGTTATTTTGTACCGAAGATACGGTCGCCCGCATCGCCAAGTCCAGGACAGATGTAGGCATTCTCATTCAACTCGCGATCCAGATGACCCACATAGATCTGCACATCCGGATGCGCCTCATGCAGCTTCTGTACACCTTCCGGTGCTGCAATGATACACATGAACTTAATCTTCTTCCCACCATGTTCCTTAATCTGTGTGATCGCATCCACGGCGGAGCCACCGGTGGCAAGCATCGGATCGGTTACGACAATGATTCTCTCATCAATCGGATTCGGAAGCTTGCAGTAATACTCATGTGGAATGCGCGTCTCCTCATCCCGGTACATACCGATGTGTCCAACCTTTGCAGATGGTACGAGGGCAAGCACGCCCGGCACCATGCCAAGGCCAGCACGAAGTATCGGAACGATAGCGAGCTTACGTCCGGAAATCATCGGAGTCATACATTTCTCGATTGGAGTCTCAATCTCCACATCCTGCAATGGCAGGTCACCAAGTGCTTCAAATCCTTCAAGCATCGCAATCTCCTCTACGAGCTTCCGGAACTCATTGGTTCCCGTATTCTTGTCACGCAGAATCGAAATTTTATGCTGAATCAACGGATGCTCAAAAATCGTAATGTTTTTCTCATTCTTAAAATCCATTTTGTAATCTCCTTTTTCTTATTGAATATCTTACTTGATATACGAATTGCTCCGTTGCTACGCAACTTCCGCAATTCTGACTTTTGGCTTTTTATATCCTATTATTCCTTAGACTTCACAAAGACACCACGGCTCTGGTCACCATCCGGATTTACACCAAACTGGTAATCATTTCCAGGCAGAATCGCATTTAACAGGATGCCTGCAATGGCTGCGATAGCAAGTGCTGTCAGTGTGATAGATGTCTCCCCGATTGTAAATGTGATACCTTTTGAGAAACCAAGTCCACAGACGAAGATCACACCAGCAATAATCAGGTTTCTAGAACGTGTCAGATCTACCTTATTCTCAACGACATTCCGCACACCGATGGCTGAAATCATACCATATAGCATGAAGGATACACCGCCGATAATCGCTGATGGCATCGTGGAAATGACAGCTGCGAACTTCGGAATGAAGGACAGCACGATTGCAAATACGGCTGCCAGACGGACAACCATCGGATCGTATACTTTGGAAAGCTCTAATACACCTGTGTTCTCACCGTATGTTGTGTTTGCCGGTCCTCCGATTGCTCCTGCGAATGCAGTTGCAAGACCATCACCAACTAATGTACGGTGCAGACCCGGGTCCTGAATAAAGTTCTTGCCAACGGTTGCAGAAATAGCTGACATATCACCCACATGCTCCATCATCGCAGCGATTGCGATTGGTGCCATAACCAGAATCGATGTGAGATCGAATTTTGCAAACTGGAACTGTGGTACACCGAAGAAGCTTGCGGATTTCACCGACTCGAATGCGATGATCGCACTGCCATCCGGATTCGTAAGTCCTGCCGCATTCATGATCACTGCTGCCACGTAAGAAATCAAAACACCCATCAAAATCGGGATGATCTTGAACATGCCTTTCCCCCAGATATTGAAGATGATGATAACCGCTAACGCGATTACCGCAAGCCACCAGTTTGTGCTGGCATTTGAGATTGCGGATGGTGCAAGCGAAAGTCCGATACAGATAATGATCGGTCCGGTTACAACCGGTGGAAGGAAACGCATCACGCGGTTTACGCCAACCAGCTTGATAATCAAAGCCATAACCAGATACAATGCACCGGCTGCTACCACGCCACCGCAGGCATAAGCTACCTTGTCATTTGCTGCCATATCGGCGAATTTACCGGTATCCAGGTTGGCAACGGTTGAAAATCCACCTAAGAATGCAAACGAAGATCCAAGGAACGCCGGTACTTTAAACTTCGAACATACATGGAAAAGCAATGTACCAAAGCCTGCACAGAAAAGTGTGACTGATACAGTCAGACCTCTCGTCAATGGCTCCCCACATGCATCTGCAAAATACCCGGACACTAAAATTGGGACTAAGATAGTTGCACCGAACATTGCAAACATATGCTGTAATCCCAAAATCAAAACCTTCGGTAATCCAAGCTTTTTCGCATCTCTGACTGCTCCATCATTTGTGTCACCCATAGTTTTTACCTCTTTCCCTCTCTTGACTTGTAAGAGAATTTATTTGTATTCTATTATGCACGAGCAGAGGGGATTTTGCAACAAGAAATCATAGGGATTTTTGTGGGATAGCATAGAGATTTTTGTAACTCTGTTTGACAGGCTTGCGGTGGTAAGTTGGGGGAATTTTCAATTTCCCAGAAAAATTCTCCAATTGCAGATAGCCATGCTGAAACAAATTGGGGGATTTTTTCACATTATCAAGAAATCCCCCAATCACAAGTCTGGAAATTGGAGCCAATTGGGTAAAGAATGCACATATACCAATATTCCCCCAAACGATTTTGAAAAAAGGGCAGAAATTATTGGGTAAATATATTGAAATACGGAAAATCCCCCAATAGAACACGTTATTCAAATGCTTTCTGCATATTTCCCTCTTTCTGCTTCTCTCGGAAGATCAGACGGAACAGAAAACGCACGAGTGGTCCCGCATAAAATATCTGCCAGCACAGTGCCATTGGAAAATTAAATGCACATGTCTGTAACCAGACGGCAATAAACTGATTTCCCGCATGCTTAAATAAAATGGTTGCTGCCAGACTCATAAGCGGACACATAAATGCGACTGAAATAAATGAGATTGCAAGAACCAGATGAAACGGATTTTCCTTCTCCGGGTTCACAATCTTCAACGCTTTCTTCTTTGCAATGGCTCCAACAAAAAAGAAATCGATCACAAATGCAATCGGTCCCATGATGACAAGCTCATGGAATGCGGACAGAAACACTTCGTTGCTCATTCCTCCGATGTTCAGTGCAATGTTGTAGCAGATCATCGCATACACCATGACGAACACCATCATAATCGTAAAAATAACCTCTTGAAACTTTGTTTTTGGCATAAAAAAACCTCCTTAAAATGATAATTTTTAACAGACTGTGTTGTTCGTTATCATTCCAAAGAGAATGTGCGTTTCCAATATTTACCTTCTATTTTCTTTTCCGAGTGTGGATTTTATCATGTCGCCTAACGGCTCCATGTGTGTTTTCGCAATATGCCGGCTTGTGCAAGCACAGCCGCCGCGTTGCTCATTTTATCAAATGGATTTTGTGGTGTCAAGGTGTTTTTTTATGGTATAATGTAGCACGCTGATGCGTGCGCAGGTCATCACGCTTTCGCGTGGTGACAGATTATAATGTATCACGCTGATGCGTGCGCAGGTCATCACGCTTTCGCGTGGTGACATGTGATATAATGGAAAAAATTTTACAGAATCGAGATACATTATGAAGAAAATACTTGCATTTATAAAAAGAGAAACCGTCCTGATGGTAAGCCTCGTACTTGCCATCCTCTCCATGTTCCTCGTCCATCCGGACAAAAAATACATCTCCTACATCGACTGGCATTCCATCACACTCCTGTTCTGCCTAATGGCTGTTATGGCTGGATTCAAGGAAACCGGTCTGTTCCGCACGATCGGAAATGCACTGCTTGCACACGTTCATACAACAAGACAATTATTTCTTGTACTGGTGTTGCTTCCATTTGTATTCAGTATGTTTATCACAAACGATGTCTCACTGATCACCTTTGTGCCGTTTGCAATCATTGTGCTTTCCATGTCGGAGAAGGAACATCTGATCATCCCGGTCGTTGTGATGCAGACAATCGCTGCAAACCTCGGAAGCATGCTTATGCCGATGGGGAATCCACAGAACTTGTATCTGTATGCCAAATCGGGCATGTCCCTCGGTACATTCGTGGAAATTATGCTCCCTTACACGATTGCCTCGCTGCTTGGAATCCTGATCTCCATGTTCTTTATCAAACAGCACGCGATCGTAATCGATCGGAACGACCATGCGGTTAAACTTCCGAAAAAACAGATTATCCTTTACAGCATCGCATTCGTGCTGTGCCTGTTGAATGTCGCCAAACTTCTGGACATCCGCATCCTGTTCGTGATTATTCTTGTACTGTTCCTGCTTGTGTCACGAAAAACTCTGCTTCACGTGGACTACGCACTGCTCGGCACATTTATCGGATTTTTCGTATTCATCGGAAATATGGAGCGCGTACCAGCTTTCCAGTCTTTCCTTGAAAGCATCATTACCGGACGGGAAACATACATCGCCATCGGTGCCAGCCAGATTATCAGCAACGTGCCAACCGCCCTTTTGCTGTCGGGATTTACAACGAATTACAAGGCACTTATCATCGGCACCAACCTCGGCGGACTCGGTACACTCATCGCTTCGATGGCAAGCCTGATCTCCTATAAGCAAATTGCCCGGGAATATCCGGGCAAAAAGGGGAAATATTTTCTGTGGTTTACGGTTGTCAATGTGGTGTTTCTGGCAGGGTTGATGGGGATGTATAGTCTAACCTCTTAGACTATTTCCTCCTTGCATAATCCTCCTCAATCTCCTCGAAGCAATCCTCTTCATCTAGAAAATCTGTCATATCCTGCGCGGATTCGCAGCTACGCATCATAGCTACGGTCTGGCTTAAGACCTTGTAATTGAGTGCTGTTCCGGCAGCATCACAATGATAATTAACGGCACGGCCGGCTCTGATTCCCATGCGTCCTGCTTCTGCGACTGCATCGATGTTTGCTCCAAGGAAGATAAATTCCCAGTTTTTCGCCTGCCGCTTCTCAATCATTTTCTTGATCTTCGCATAATTATATCTGTGGCTTGCATTTTCCATCCCATCGGTTGTGATTATGAAGATCGTCTTCTCCGGACGTTCCGACTCCGGCATACGTTTGCGCACATCCTTGATATGACTGATTGCACCACCGATTGCATCTAACAATGCCGTACAGCCCCGCACAAAATACTGCTCGTCTGTCATCGGCTGAATCTGCCTGATGTCCGCCCGGTCATAGATCACCTCTGTCTGATCGTCAAACAACACGACCGATACAAGCGCTTCGCCAGCTTCCTTCTTCTGCTTCTCGATCATACTGTTGAATCCGCCTATCGTGTCCGCCTCAAGCCCGCTCATTGATCCACTTCTGTCTAAGATAAATACCAATTCTGTCAAATTCTTCATAATGATTACCTCCATTTTCATCCTTCTGATATTTTTGATATGCAGCATACATGCATTCAATCCTATATGCTTATATCTGCCAATCGTTTTTATCAGTTGCTCTGTTTGTTGTTGAGGAAATCATATCACAAAGCATAAAAAATAAGGTCGCCACACAAGCGACCCTATATATCAGATCAAGCACGAAAGTCCATGCTCCTCTAACTGGATATCCAACTCGATCATATCGTAGATTTGATTCTCTATGAAATAAGAGAAGATAATGTCTGTCTTATCGCACGGGCTTAATGCATATCCTGCACGCGCAAGCAGATCTCTCGTCTCATCCAAATTGAGCTTCGCACCCATGCACAGACACATTGCAGTCATCTTCTGCGGATGATAATCTGCATGATTTTTTATCTTTGAAAATGTTTTCTTATCCACGAGCGCCCGCTTGTAGACATCTGCATTCGTCATGCCTTTCTCTTCGATCAGATAGAGCAGATATTCCGAGAAGGAATCTGACAGATGCTTCATGCGCTCTTCTAATTTGCTCTCATGCAGTTGTGTGAACGCGTTCTCTTCCTCGGAATCTACGTCGGAATCCTCCTCATACAGATCATCCTCATACAAGTCGTCCTCATCCTCATAAGGCGAGAACGCTTCATCGTCCAGGTCCGCCTCACCAGGCTGACAGATTGCATCGTCCAGGTCACGCCGTAGCGCCATCGTCTGTATGCTATATTCTTCATGATGTTTTGCACCGACATAGTTCTCGTCAATATATGCCTGCAGGTCTTTGTCGAATCGTTTTCCATATCGTGCTGACTGCGCATCAAATACAACAAGATAAATAAGCATCTCATGATTCTGCAAAAATGCCTGAATCTCGTCCGCAGCAATGCGGATACCTTCTTCCTTCGGATATCCAAAGCTTCCAGTAGAAATCACAGGAAATGCAATGGACCGGCATTGCTGTTCCCACGCCAGCGACAGGCTCTTCCGATAGCAGGCCCTCAGCTTTTCTTCCTCTCCATGCGCCCCATCAATATAAAGCGGACTGACCGCATGGATGATATAATGCGCCGGCAACCGGAATCCCGGTGTCAGGAATACGTCTCCCTCCGGGACCTCACCGATATTTTTCTCCCGGTATTCTGACAACCGCCGCTTTCCCGCTGCCTTATAGACCGCATAATCGCAGCCACTTCCTATAATTGGTTTTGTATTCGCAGTATTCACGATCGCATCGCACCGCATCTTCGTTATATCATTTCTGATTATCCTAAATGGCATCTTCTATCCCCCCTATTTTTCCTACGCCAGCACTGCATTTCCGGTATACAACTGGTAATATCTGCCCTTCTTTTCAAGCAGTTCTTCGTGCGTTCCACGTTCAATGATTCGTCCCTGTTCAAGTACCATAATACAGTCGCTGTTTTGGATCGTGGACAACCGATGTGCGATTACAAATGTTGTTCTTCCATGCATCAGCTTGTCCATACCATCCTGTACCAGACGCTCGGTTCGTGTATCGATCGAGCTTGTCGCTTCATCTAAGATAAGTGCCGGTGGATCGGCGATTGCCGCCCGCGCAATGGCGAGAAGCTGCCGCTGTCCCTGACTTAAGTTTGCGCCATCCCCGGTCAAAACGGTATCATAACCCTGCGGCAAACGACGGATAAATCCGTCGGCATTCGCAAGCTTTGCGGCTGCCTCGACTTCTTCATCCGTTGCATCAAGCCGTCCATAGCGGATATTCTCCCGCACGCTCATGCTGAACAGATGCGTATCCTGCAATACGATACCGAGCGATCTTCGCAGATCCGCTTTCTTGATCTTGTTAATATTGATGCCATCATACCGGATCTTTCCATCCTGAATATCGTAGAACCGGTTGATCAGATTCGTGATCGTCGTCTTTCCGGCACCGGTCGAACCGACGAACGCAAGCTTTTGTCCCGGCTGTGCAAACATCGAAACATTGTGCAGCACAATCTTATCATCGGTATATCCGAAGTCCACGTCGTCAAATACGACGTCACCTTTCAGCTCCACATATGTGGTTGGATCGCCATTTGTATGCTTGTGCGCCCACGCCCAGAGTCCGGTACGCTTCTCACTTGGTACAAGCTGTCCATTTTCACGCTTTGCATTGACCAGCTCGACATAGCCCTCGTCCACTTCCGGCTCCTCATCCAGCAGATTGAAGATTCGCTCCGCTCCGGCAAGTGCCATCACGATTGCATTGATCTGCATACTGATCTGGTTGATCGGCATGTTGAAGTTCTTGTTGAACGTCAGGAAGCTTGCCAGTCCGCCCAGCGTGAATCCGCCGACATTTCCAATCGCCAGTACACCTCCGACGATTGCACAGAGCACATAGCTGATATTTCCAAGCTGCGCGTTGATCGGTCCTAAAATATTCGAATAGTTATTCGCCTTGTAGGAGCTCTCGCACAAAGCATCGTTCAGCTTGTCAAATGCTTCCTTGCTCTCCTCTTCGTGACAGAACACCTTGACTACGCGCTGTCCCTGCATCATCTCCTCGATATAACCATTGACTGTACCGATATCTTTCTGCTGCGCAATGAAATGCTTCGCGGATAAACCACCGATTTTTCTTGTCAGCACCAGCATGATGCCAACCATGAAAAATGTCAGCGCCGTAAGCGGAATGTTCAGCATAAACATACAAACGGTCGTACTGATAATCGTAATCGCACTATTGAAAAGCTGTGGCATCGACTGGCTGATCATCTGTCTCAGCGTATCGGTATCATTTGTATACATGGACATGATATCGCCGTGCGCATGGGTGTCAAAATATTTGATTGGAAGCTGCTCCATCTTCGTGAACATCGAATCACGGAATGTTTTCAGCATTCCCTGTGTGACATTAACCATGATCCGGCTATAGGAATACGAAGCAATAATTCCGATCCCATAGAAGCATGCGACACGTCCGATTGCATGGAGCAATGGTGTGTAATTCTTCGTCTCACTCTTTAACAGCGGTGTGATATAGTCGTCGATCAACCGCTGCATGAACATCGTTCCCTGTACATTTGCAAGAACGTTGATGATGATACAGATTGCAACGATAATAATCGCCACGCCATAATGCTTCATGAGCATTCCCATCAACCGCTTCAGAAGTCTGCCCGGATTCTCCGGTCCTTTTCCTCTTTGATTACGCATGTTGATTCACCTCCTTATTTGATGACGCCTCCTCGTCAAAATCTGCATTGGCGCCGGCACCGTTTTGTGACTCATATACCTCGCGGTAAATATCATTTCCGGCAAGCAGCTCTTCATGCGTTCCAATACCGTTGATTTCACCCTCGTTCATGACGATGATCCGGTCGGCATGCTCCACACTGGAGATACGCTGTGCAATGATAATCTTCGTTGTGTTCGGAATCTCGGTTGCAAATGCCGCACGGATCTTCGCATCCGTCGCCGTATCAACCGCACTCGTCGAATCATCTAAGATCAGGATCTTCGGATTCTTCAATAGTGCACGCGCAATACACAGACGCTGCTTTTGTCCGCCGGATACATTCGAACCACCCTGCTCGATATATGTGTTGTAGCCATCCGGCATCTTCTCGATGAATTCATCGGCGCAGGCAAGCTCACACGCACGTCTGCACATCTCGTCAGTAGCATCCTTATCACCCCAGCGGAGATTCTCGTAAATCGTTCCGCTGAACAATGTATTCTTCTGCAGCACAACGGCGACTTCATTTCGAAGTGTCTCCATGTCGTATTCCCGGACATCCTTGCCTCCAACTCTGACGCTGCCCTTCGACACATCATACAGACGGCTGATCAGGCTGACAAGACTCGTCTTCGCGCTACCGGTTCCGCCGATGATGCCAATCGTCTCACCCGATTTAATCGCTACATTGATATCCTTCAATACGAAATCCTTCGCCGTCTCCTTGTAACGGAAATATACATGATCGAACTCCACGCTTCCGTCCGCTACTTCCATATCTGGCTGTTCCGGATTCTTCAAGGTCGTATCCTCGTTGATAACCTCTGCGATACGTCTCGCACTCGCCATACTCATACTGATCATGACAAATACCATCGAAAGCATCATCAGGCTCATCAGGATATTCATGCAGTATGCAAGCAGGCTCATCAGATTACCTGTCGTAAGCGAATCGCTCACGATCATGTGCGCACCAACCCAGCTGATTAACAGGATACAGCTATACACCGTGAACATCATGACCGGCATATTGCAGGCGATGATGCTCTCTGCCCGCACAAACATGTTGTAAAGCTTCGCGCTTGCCTGTGCGAATTTATTTGTCTCATACTCCTCGCGGACATATGCCTTAACGACTCGGATTGCAGATACATTCTCCTGCACGCTGGCATTTAAGTCGTCGTACTTCTCAAATACGATATTGAAATATTTATTTGCCTTGCGGATAATGAACTGTAATACGAGTGCCAGCAAAATAACTGCAACCAGGTAAATGCTTGCGATTCTTGCATTGATCAAAAATGCGGCTACCATCGCGCAGATCATGCTCGCCGGGGCACGCATACCCATACGCAGGATCATCATGTAGGAGTTCTGCACATTCGTCACATCGGTCGTCATACGAGTCACCAGTCCGGCGGTACTGTACTTGTCAATGTTTGTAAATGAAAATGTCTGGATATTATAAT
>ULTN01064219.1_pt1 | contig 9891 bp, 7 predicted proteins | sample 1957681 | NCBI WGS metagenome assembly ULTN01 (sample SAMEA4835736, study PRJEB28245) | human gut metagenome | biome: gut microbiome; material: fecal sample | place: Denmark | collected 2008
CCTCCCGAACGGCGTTGGCCGCAAAGAGGGTGTCGCCGCTGCTTGAGATCTGAACGCGGCACGGCTCCAGCCATCCGTTTGTGATCCACCGGTCGAGTGTCGGACGTGCGACGCCCAGCGCCTCGGCAAGCTCCTTTTTGTTGAAGAGCCGGCTGCCGTTTGCCATCAGATACCGTTCACCCTTGTGCACGCCCAGCCAATAGTCGAAGCGGCGGAGGATCGTATCGGCATTCTTCAGCTTCGGCTCATACCGTTCGTAAGCCCAGACGTGCAGGCTCGATGGATCGAATCCGGCAAACTCCGGCCGCTGGTGCAGCTCCCGGACGAGCGTCTCGAAGCACTCCAGCTCGGAGGCCCGGATCGTTATTTTTCGACGGCGCGGCATGGTTCTGATGGTTGGTTAGTGCTTGAAAAGCGTTTGATTTTTTCTTCCTCGGTCGAATTTAAGTGCTTTTAATGTACTGTTTATGAACATAAAGCGGTTTCTGTAGCTTTTGAAAAGCACTTAAATATTTTGTAATTACATATCTTCCAGCGTCAGGCAGCGCTGCTCGATCTCATATTTCGGCAGCACCTTCTCCTTGAGGTGCTGCACCTTCTCGGCAAAGGCTTCGGGTTTGAACTCCTTGCGCTGGCGCTTGACCTCGACGGCCACGGCCTTGTTCTTCTCCAGCCGCAGGGCGACGATGTCGATCTCGTATTGCTCCTTGCCCCGCTTGGCCTCCCAGTAGGAGCCCAGGTCGCGGTATTCGTGGCTTTCGATGAACTGTTGCTTGAAGTAGGTCTCAAGCGTTCGGCCCGAGTAGGTCGTGTAGTCGGCCGCAATCATCTTCTCCAGCACCTCGAACTGGTTCATCTCAACCAGCGTCCGGTTGCCTTCGAAGTAGCGGAACCAGAAGCGGAGGAAGAGGTCGGCAATCTCATAACGCACGGTCTGTGTACCCTCTTTCGAGAGGATGGGGCGCATCTTTTTCGTGATTCCGTAGGTCTCTTCCAGCTTTTTCAGCTGCCCGCCGATACTTTTCTCGCCCAGCGCCGCGGCAATCTCCGACTGGGTGTTGATGCCGTTTGAGATGGCGTCGAGAATCGAGAAGTAGGTGCCGTACTGTTTGCCGAATTCGTCGATCAACAGCGTCTTGCCCTCGTCCTTGAAGGGCGAATCGGGGTCGCATACCGCATGGATGATCTTTCTGACCGACAGGGCCTTTGCATCCACCAGCAGCTCCACATACTTCGGAATGCCGCCCGTAACGGTATAGAGAGCCAGCAGGTCGTCGTTCGTGTAGCCGAGGGCGTGCTCCGCGAGGATCTGCTTTAGCACTGGCAATGCGAACGGCGTGAGTTTCATGATGACATCCGCCCGCCCGAACAGCGGTTCGTGGTAGTTCTGGAAGATCTTGACCATCAGCGAATAGATCGAGCCGCTGACGATGAAGTTCACATGGGTCTTCAGCCGGTATTGATCCCAGACATTCTGCACGTCGCTGTAGACCGACGGGTTGATGTTGAAGAACTCCTGGAATTCATCCACAACCAGCGTAAATCGGCGGCTCTCTCCCTGCTGCATCAGGAAGGTGAAGACATCCTGAAAGCTCGTCATGGGCGGTACGAAGAGCCCCAGTTTCGCCGCAATCTCCTTGCAGTAGCCCGCGCAGAGCGAAGCCTCGTTCTTGCGCCCGACGAAGAGGTAGACCAGCGGTTCGTCCTCCATGGCCCGGAGGATCAGCGACGTTTTACCGATCCGGCGGCGGCCCGTCAGAACGGTCAGTCGCGAATGGTCTTCGTATGACAAGGTGCGGATTTCGCGCAGCTTGGCTGTTTCCGTCTCGCGGTTGTAGAATTTCATGATGTGTGTTGTTTTGTTATGTCCGTAAATTTTACCGCCGTAACAAAGTTAAAAAACAATTGGCGAATCTCCAAATTTTCATTCATTTGCCTGCTTCCCGCTGAAATAGGGGTGGCTCATCAGCTCCAGGGCGGTCTGCTCCTCGGTGATCTTGATGTATTTCATGAACTCCCGTTCGGTCTTGTGGCCCGTGATCTTCATGATGGCGATGGTCGGGATTCCCGCCAGATACATGTTCGTTGCGCCGCTGCGGCGTGCCGTGTGGGTCTTCACCAGGTCGCACTTCTCGACCAACCGGCTCTTCTTTTCGCCATTCTCGATGTAGGAGACCTCGACCTTCTCCGTGATGCCCGCCTCGCGTGCAATCTCCTTGATGAGGTGGTTCACCTTCTGCTCGTAGGTTCTCGGCAGCCGATTGTCGTACTTCTCCAGGATGGCCTGCAGCTCGGGCCGTACCGGAATGACGACGTGGTTGCCGGTCTTCTGCTGCTTGAGGTCGATGACCTGCTGCCCGTTCTCCAGCGTGCGGATGTTGCCTTCGTTGATGGTCGAGTAGTCGCTGAAGCGCTGTGCCGTGTAACATCCCACCAGAAAGATGTCGCGGGCAACGTCCTTGTGCCGGTTTTTCGAGAGGTCGAGCGCGGCGATGGCCCGGATCTCCGACTCCGTCAGGTAGATGTTCTCCACGTCGGCTGTCAGCACGCGGAACTTGCGGCTCTCAATCGCCCCGTTGTCGTGCAGGCCCTCCTCGCGGGCCGCGCGCATGATGATCTTCAGCTCCTTGACGTGGCGGCCGATCGTATTGACGGAGTAGCTCTTGGCGGTGAACCAGGCGACGAAGTCGTCGTAGAACTTCAGGTCGATGTCGGCAAAGTCGAACTGCTTGCGCCGGGCTTTGCAGTATTCGTCGAACTGCACGACAAATCCCTTGTAGTTCTTGATGGTCGAGGGGCCGTAGCGGAGTTTGTGGATGTTCAGCCGGATGCCCTCCTCCATTTCGCGCGTGAAGCGGACGATGTAGTCGCCGAGCGATTCGCGGCTGCGGACACGGTGCCCGGAGGTGAGATTGCGCGGGTGGTGGAAGCTGTAGATGATCTTCTCCAGCCGCGTCTTCGTCATTGCGTGCTCGGGATCCTTGGCAATCTCTCCGAGGATGTGGCTGCGCAGTTCGGAGAGATTCTTGGTCAGCTCGCGACCCTGCTGTTCGGTGAAGTCGTCTGTAAAGGTGAAGCGGCTCTTGACCGTCTGCCGCTTGTTGTCCCAGGCGTCCGTCAACACCATATATTGGCTGTCGACGTAGAACTGGTTGCCGCGGCCAACCGTGAAGAGAATTTGGATTTTGACCAGTTTGTTTTTCTGGGTCGAGCGGATGCGGTAGCAGAAGGATGCCATAGGTCAGGAGGTTTTGTCTGCTGCAAATGTAATCATTTTTGTCATACATTTGTCATACATCGGCCGAATTTTCGAAAACTTCCAGACCTCGCAGTTGATGAAAAACGGCTGTAAAATATTGAAATGCAGATAAAATAAAATTAAAATCGGTAAAATTTGATTCAAATTTATGGCGTCCGCTTCAGACCTCACAGAAACCGCGTTGTAGGTGTCTGCAACGCGGTTTTCTTTTGTCCTGCCACAGCGTTTTGGGGCGTTATAAAGCGCCGCGCTGTTCCCTCTGCCGGCGTGGAGTGTCGGCGTGGAGTGTCGGCGCGGGGCCCGTGTGGGGTCCGTGTGGAATCTGTGTGGGGCTTGGATGCGGGGCGTGCTTCGGTGCGGAAATTGATTTGCATCAATTCCTCGTTCGCGCGAAACCCCTAATTTTGTCGTCGGGAGTCGCTGCCGGCATCGCGCGGCAGGGCTTCCGCTTCCCGTTCGCTGTCGGAAGTCTCTCCGGCAGGCGCCGGGTGGCAATCGTGGAACGAACAAAAAATCGTGGAGAATGAAAGGAGTTGCACTCGCTGTGGCCCTGCTGGCGACCATGGCCCTGAATCTGTCGGCCCGCAATTTTACGCTCAGGGGGCGTTTTACCGATGTTGCGAACGATACGCTGCGGATAGAGTACGTCGTGCGCGAACCGGAAAAGAGGGTGGTGAATGCCGCTGTTCCCGTCGATGGCGAGGGTCTCTTCACCTATGAATGCTCGCTGGTGCAGGCCTGCCAGGCCTCTCTGGCCGTTCGCTCGACCGGTGGGAAGGAGTCTCTCTTTTTCGTCCCCGGCGAGCGTGCGGAGGTGGAGGGCCCCTTTGCCTCCGCCAGCGACTGGCGCATCGGGGGCTCGGCCTTCTATCAGCGGTTCGACAGCCTCCGGCAGCAGCTGGTACCCTTCTACCGGGAGTTTGACGCCGTGCGGGCCCGGTATGAGCGGGATGTGGCCGGGGGGCTCGACCGCACGGAGGCCGACAGCATCCGCAAGGCGGCCAATCTCGCCATAAACAGGCGGTTGTGGGTGGTTGCCGGCCGATACCTGAGCAGCCATACCGACGACGAGCTTTCGGCCGTGCTCCTGCTCAACCAGAACTATACGGAGATACTGCCCGCCATCCGGAGGCTCTCGCCCGAGGTGCGGAACGGGCGTTTCAGAAGCTACATCGACGTGATAGAGTCCATCTTCTCCCGCGTGGCCCGGGAGCAGCAGGCGGCCGCAGCCGCGAGGCCGGAGCTGGAGGTGGGGCGCCCTGCGCCGGACTTTACGCTGAAGGACATCAACGGCGAGGAGTTCCGGCTGAGCGCTCTTTTCGGACGGGGCAAGTATGTGGTCGTCGACTTCTGGGGGTCGTGGTGCTCGTGGTGCATTCGGGAATTCCCCACCCTGGAGGAGTACTGTCGCCGCTATGGGGAGCGGCTGGAGATTGTCGGCGTGGCCTGCAACGACAGGCAGGAGCGGTGGCGGGCCGCTGTGGCGAAGAATCGGATGCCGTGGCTGCAGGTTTTCTCGCACGACGGAACCACGGAGGTGCGCTACGGCGTGACGGCCTATCCGTTCAAGGTTGTCCTGTCGCCCGAGGGGCGGGTGCTGGCGTGCTTCAAGGGGTCGAGCGAGGCTTTCTACCGGCTGCTCGACCGCCTGTTGCAGGGCGATTGACGGCGCCGTCGCTGTCGCTGTCGCGGGTGCGGCCGGGCGGCCGTGTGTGGCCGGGAGCGGCCGGGTGAGGCACCCCGTCTCCCGCGTGTGAAAGGCGGGCGTCCGGAAGCGGAACGGCCCGGTCGGATGAAATCCTGCGCTCCGGATAAGACAAAAACCCCTGTCCGCATGGTTGCGGACAGGGGTTTTCGTTGAAGAGCGGGTCGAATCCGCGGCCCGGAGGCTTTGGAAACGGTCCGAGGCCGTTGGGCCTCCGTTCGGCGCTGGCCGGGTCCTCTCAGAGCCGGGTCTGTCCGGGAAAGGGCCCGGAGGCGGGCTCTGGGGTCATTACTTGCGCCAGAGGGCCGACATCTGCTCGAGCGTCTTGCCCTTGGTCTCGGGAACCATCTTCCAGACGAAGAGGGCCGACAGGAGCGCATGAAGGCGTAGATGCAGTAGGTGCCCCCACGCTCCAGCCGCTCAGCGACGGGAAGGTGGCCGAAACCAGGAAGTTCGAGACCCACTGCGCCGCCACGGCGATGGCTACGGCCTGCGAGCGAATCGTGTTGGGGAAAATCTCCGAGATGAGCACCCAGCAGATGGGGCCCCACGACATCATGAACGAGGCGGTGTAGAGGATGATGAAGACGAGCGCCGCAAGGCCGATGGCGTCGGTGAACGAGAGCACGGCGAGGACCAGCATGCCAATCATCATGCCCGTCGAGCCAATCATCAGCAGCGGCTTGCGCCCCACCTTGTCGACCGTGAAGATGGCCACCACCGTGAAGATGATGTTGACCACACCCATGACGACCGTCTGGAGCATCGAGGCGTCGCCCGTGGCTCCCATGTTGGCGAAGATGCGCGGCGCGTAGTAGAGCACCACGTTGATGCCGATGGCCTGCTGGAAGAACGAGAGCAGCACGCCCACGGCGATGACCATGCCTCCGTAGGCGAAGAGCCGCTCGCGCCGCTCGTGGACCGTCGACTTGATGTCGGCCAGAATCGAGTGTGCCTCCGAGGTGCCGTTGATGCGCTCCAGAACGGCGAAGGCGCGCCAGTCGTCCCCCTTGAGGGCGAGGTAGCGCGGCGTCTCGGGGACGAGCAGGATGAGCAGCAGGAAGGCGCCTGCGGGGAAGGCCTCCGAGAGGAACATCCGCCGCCAGCCGACGGCGACCATGGCCGTCTGGATGGCCTCGGCGGTGTCGCCCAGGTTGTTGCGGATGAGGTAGTTGACGAAGTAGACCACCAGCATGCCGAAGATGATGGCGAACTGGTTGCACGAGACGAGCGTGCCGCGGATGCGTGCCGGTGAGATTTCGGCGATGTACATCGGGCACAGGGCCGAAGCCAGGCCGACGCCCACGCCGCCGATGATGCGGTAGAAGTTGAACGATATGAGCAGCGCGCGCGAGGCTTCGCCGTAGGGCAGGATGCCGCTTTCGGGCCACCACGACCCGACGGCCGAGACGAAGAAGAGCACGGCGGCCACGATGAGCGAGCGCTTGCGGCCCAGCCGCGAGGCGCAGAAGCCCGAGATGGCGCCGCCGATGATGCAGCCCAGCAGGGCGCTCGAGGCGGTGAAGCCGTGCAGCCACGGCGTGTAGTCAAAGTCGCGCGCCGTGCGGAAGAATTGGTCGAGCGCCTGTTCGGCACCCGAGACTACGGCCGTATCGTAGCCGAAGAGCAGGCCGCCGATGACGGCGACCATGACGATGGAGAGCAGGTAGAGGCGGCTCCCCGTTTTGGGTTCCGAGGTCATTGTCGAGGGGTTGGTTTTGGCGGGGCGAGAGGAAGAGGTTGGCCGCTCCGGCGCGGATGACGGCGGGGTTGAGCCCCAGCGGACGCATCAGGTCCAGGCCGTAGCGGAACGAGAAGGCGATGCCCTCCTGCGTGGCGCGCAGCAGGTGGGCCGTGGTGTGGCGGTTGAGGTCGAGGCGGTGGATGCAGGCACCCGGGCAGCGGTTGCCCAGCACACGCTCGGCGCCGTTGCCGAAGGGGACCACCAGCAGGCCGTCCGACCCGACGGGGACGCTCTCGGCCAGGCGGTTCATCGCGGCGTAGTCGAGCGTCTGCTGCGTGACGTTGCGGCGCATCCACGAGTTCATGATGCCCGTGCCGTTGATGCAGAGCAGGATGCCGTAGCGGGGCTGCTCGGGGCGGTGGTTGACGTGTACGAAGGTGTTCACGCGCGAGAGGGGATCGGCACGGCGCGTGTCGACCACGCCGTAGACCACGCCGCTCGTGCCGCCCGTGGCGGCCACCTCGCCCGCCTCCAGCACGTTGAGCGAGAAGGCGTTGTTGGGCTGGTCACCCGCGCGGTAGGAGATGGGCGTGCCGGCCGGGATGCCGAAGCGCTCCTCGGTCCGGGCGTCGGTGCGGGCCTCGATGCCGATGGAGGCGCCGGCGCGGGGCAGCATCGCGTGGGGGATGCCGTAGTAGTCGGCCACGAAGTCGGCGCGGCGCTCCTCGGCGAAGTCCCAGAGAATCTGCTCCGAGAGGCCGCCCACGGTGGTCGAGATGTCGCCCGAGAGGCGGAAGGCGATGTAGTCGCCCGGGAGCATCACCTTGTCGATGCGGGCGAAGAGTTCGGGTTCGTTGCGGCGGACCCAGGCCAGCTTCGAGGCGGTGAAGTTGCCCGGCGAGTTGAGCAGGTGCTCCAGGCAGCGTTCGCGGCCGAGGGTTTCGAGTGCCTCGGCGCCGATTTCGACGGCGCGCGAGTCGCACCAGATGATGGCCTTGCGCAGGGGGTGTCCCGTGCAGTCGACGCAGACCAGGCCGTGCATCTGGTAGGTGATGCCGACGGCCCTGACGTCGTCGAGCGGGTGTCCCGCCTCGCGCAGGGCGTCGAGCCCCACGCCGACGTAGTACCACCACAGGTCGGGGTCCTGTTCGGCCCAGCCGCTGTGGCGGGCCTCGATGGGCATCTCCTGCGCGGGCTGGGTGGCCGAGGCGACGCAGGCGCCCGTTTCAATGTCCATTAGCGACACCTTCACCGAAGAGGAGCCGATGTCTATGCCTAAACTTTTCATGAATGCGAAGATTGGGGTTGCCGGAAGTTCGAATTTCGGCAAGTAAAAGCTTATCTGCAAACGTTAGGGCTCTTTTTCGTGAACGGAAAAGGTCGCACGGGAGGGTGTTGCGGCGCGTGGATGCTGTGGGGGCGGAGAGGTTCCCCGCAGCGGGGCGGTTCTCCGGCGCAGGTGAGGCGCTGTTGCGAGGGGGACGGAGCGGTTGGAGGGGTGCCGGAGCGGTGTGGCATGGGGGTGCGGCGTAAGGCGGTTCCCCGGTGCGGGTGAGGCCGGTGGATTGCGAAGGGCGGTGTCGAGGGTCCGGAATGGTTGGCGGGGTGCGGTGCGGGCTTCCGTTTCTCTGGCGGGCGCAGGGGGCCGGGTGCGACTGAAAGGGTCGGCGATGCCGGGCGGGCAGGGGCTTCCCGGGGCTCGGACGGGTTTCCCCGGGGTCGGATGGGTTTTTCCGGGGTCGGACGGCGGGGCGATTTTCCGGCGGCGGGGCGGGTGCGACGGCTTCTGCGAGGTCTGCGGTGCGTTCGGGCGGCTCTCATTGCGAAAAACCCCGGCTGAAGCCGGGGTGAGGGATGCCGCATGCGGGTTGCGGACCGAAGGGCCGGCATCGGCGCGGGGTGATTCATCGGGCGGGTACGGGCTCCGGTTGGCTCCCGGGCCTGTTCCCGGCTCCGTGGGGACCGATTCGGGCCTCTTTCCGAAGCCGGTTCCGATTCCCGGCTCCATCGGGCCCCGGGTTTTGTTCCCGGGTTCTGTCCCCGGGCTCGGGCCCACCGCCTCCCGTTCCGGGCCCTTGCTACTTGCGAATCGGGCGGATGACGCGCGCCGGATTGCCCGCCACAATGGTGTCGGCCGGGACGTCGTGCGTGACCACCGAACCGGCCCCCACGATGGCGTTCTCACCGATGGTGACCCCCGGAAGCACCACCGAGCAGGCCCCTATCCAGGCGTTGCGGCGGATGAGAATCGGCCGCCCGTAGACGTTGTGGCGCAGCTCGGGCTCCTCGGCATGGTTCTCGGTGATGAGGTTGACGTTGGGGCCGATGAAGACCCCCTCCTCAAGGGTGATGCCGCCGCGGTCCATGAAGGTGCAGCCGTTGTTGACGAAGACGCCCCGGCCGAAGCGGATGAACTGTCCGAAGTCGGTGTGGAACGGGGGAACGACCCATACCGAGTCGTCGAGTTGCTGGCCGGTCAGCTCGCTCAGGGCGGCGCGCACCTCGGCGGGGGTGCGGTAGGAGGAGTTGAGTTCGCCGGTGATGCGCATGCCGCGCAGCAGCGCCTCGTAGAGGCGGGGATATTCGGGGTCGCTGTCGAGGATGAGCTCGCCCGCTTTCATGCGTTCGAAGATGTCTGCCATGGTATTCGGATGTCGGGCGATGGGTCCGACGGTGCAAAGATAGCGCTTTGTGCGCTGCGGGGGATGACCGGAATTCCGGTTTGTGCAACCCCGATTCCGGCAGGGGCGATGGCGGGGAGCGGGACGGAGCTGCGGGGAAAGGAGGAGGGCGGCGGAGCGGCCGTGCGTGACTCTTTTATAATAAGGAGCCAGGGGGAGTGGATGGAGCCGGGGTGGCGGATGGACCCGGGGAAGCGTAAGGGATTGTTCCGCCCCGGCCTTGGGCGTTCGGAATAGCGGACGGAGGAGGCGGGTAGGATTCGGGCTGCGGCGGCCCTTTTCCGGCGGGTTGGCGCGGGCGTCCTCCTCGCTCGGAGCGGCGGATGGCGAAGGTGAAAGCCGGTTTCGGGGTCGACCTGTTGTTGCGGAGGTGGGCGGCGCGGGAGCCCTCCTCGTTCGGAGCGGCGGGTTGGTGCGGGCGCTCCCCTCGTTCGGAGCAGCGGGCGAAGAAGAAGAAAACCGAGTGCGAGGTCGACCTGTCGCGGCGGAGGTGGGCGGTGGTGTGGGCTCCGGGCATGCGGCGGGTCCTTTTGCGGCAGGCGGAGGCGGCGAAAACCGGGTG
>ULTN01065237.1_pt1 | contig 9879 bp, 10 predicted proteins | sample 1957681 | NCBI WGS metagenome assembly ULTN01 (sample SAMEA4835736, study PRJEB28245) | human gut metagenome | biome: gut microbiome; material: fecal sample | place: Denmark | collected 2008
TTTAGAATCAACGATATAACACGATTACTAATATTACATCAAGCGTTTATAATATCTTAGCAATTAATGGATTGTCGTCTTTTCTCGGGATCAGGTCAGAGGTGCGCAAACTGCTTGTCTTGAGTCATCTGACTAAGGGCGCTTTTTCACTTTCTCGAAGGTGACTAAACAGGTTCATTACGACGGGGGTATCCAACTCGCTCTTTGTGGAGTTTCATTCCGCCCCAGTCTGAGCATTCTTCTGGCTCGCAGACAAGGCTGCGGGAATTTGAGACGCACACTCTTTTGCAATTTCTTTGCATTTCTTTACGCATTGCGTTTAGGGGCTTTGCGCATTCGATTAAAACTCAGAATTTATCTGCGGATCAATTTTTTGATATCGAAATCGAAAAAAAACACGAATTCTGAAAAATTAACGACAAAAGAATTGCTTTTTCAGGAATTTGACAGTTTTGAGTGGTGGATGAAAACATACTCCCGTCCGGTTCGATTGCGTGTGTCGTACTCGTCACCGTAATCGGGCTTCCTTAACAAAATTTTTTTGGGAGATTTTGATGCACGAATACCTACGGGCAGCATCGCTTGCTCGCTTGTTAGGAGTCCACCGATCGACGCTTTGGAGGTGGGCCAAAGAACTTCCTGACTTTCCTAAACCTATGAAGGTCACGGAAGGGGTGACGCTCTGGCGGGTAGAAGAGGTTCAGGCCTGGTTACATCGAAAAGGAGGAACTGTCACGAACAAGAATTGAAAAAGAGGCCCAAAAAGAATTGAAACGCCGCAATGTTTGGCCACGGCGCGGCGTTCAAAACATCATTTTTTTTCAGAGCCTCCAGGCTGGAATTTTACTGTTTTTGTGAATTTCCGACTCTGAAGGCTCAAAGGAATTCTCATATGTCCTATACAGTCTTCAAATCGCTGGCAGAGGCCTGCGAAGCGGTCGGTGTCGACCCTTATTCTTGCCGAACAACTTCTCGTCGGTGGGCACCTGCTGATATTCTCGGCGATCCTCATGGCAAAGGGGATGCCCGCATCCGTCTCTTTGACGACGATAAAGGCGGCGTCGTGTGGAACTGGAAACTCCCTGATGGCGACCAGTGTGCCGTATTTTTCAATGGAGAAGGCAGGCGCAAAGAAATTGAGCGCTACGTTGACCACAAGATGGCGCAGGTTCAAAAAGAAGCTGATGCCGAACAAAAAGCCACTTGCAGAACCGCTATTCGGGTTTACAAACACTGTGAATCGATTTTAAAGCAAGCAGAACATCCTTATCTGCAACGGAAGGGTGTTGATCCTGCCCGCCTTGTCAAACTGATTCCAGCCACACGGTTAAATGCTCTGCTTCCTGAATGGAACTTGCCTTTCAGCCTGATCAGCCCTGTGCTCGTGTTGCCGGCTGTTAGCTTCGACCGTGCTGACGCAAAGCTCAAATTGTGGAGCCTGCAATTCATTGACGAGAATGGCACGAAACGTTTTTTGCCGAAAGGTCGGATTAAAAAATGCTTCTGCCCCATCAATGGGCTACCGACTGTCACTGTTCGATTCCAGCCGAACATCCACTTGATCATTGGAGAAGGGTTCGCAACGGTTCAATCTGTGATGCAACGAGGCTTAAACCAAGATGGTGAACGCCGTTACGGCATCGTTGCCTTCAGTTGCCACGGATTGATTGGCGCAGCCCAAATCCTTCGGCTTCGTTATCCGAACGCCCTTATCACCATCCTGGGGGATATCGGCAATGGGTCTGAGCAAGCCAAGCAAGCCGCGATTGTCGCAAATGGGAAAGTCTTCTTCCCTGAGTTCACCCAAGAGCAAGTTGACGCGTTCCGTGATGTTCACGGTAAGACGCCCACGGACTGGAACGACTACTATGAGGTAGCCCAGTATGTCTAAAAACAAATTGACAAATCCGGCTGACTCTCATCGTCAGTCCGTTGAAGAATGCCCTCACTACACCGTCTCTGGCGGGCAGTACCAACTTCGAGCCGAAGGGGTGTACTTTGTGGCTCAGGTCAAAGGCGCAGACGCCGAGGACCAGCAAGGTAACGAAACCAAGGTATGCGGTTATCTCAAGGTAGAGTACCGCTTCCGCGATTCCGAGAACAACACTTGGGGTCGCGTGCTTCGTTGGCTCGACCACGATGGTAAAGAACACCACTGGAACCTGTCTGACAAGACTCTCTCTGAAGAGCCTTCAAGAGTGCGTGGCATTCTTGCCGATCAGGGACTGTGGATGGCACCTTGCAATGTCCGGAGTAAAGACCGAGTGATTGAATACATTTCGGTAGCAGAGCCACGTAGACGTGCTATTTGCACTGATCGTCTAGGTTGGCTTGAGCTAGCCGACGGAACTTCGGTCTTTGTTCTACCGAAAGAGACCATCAGCAAAAACGAGACTCAGAATGTTTTGTATGTCTCGCCCAGTGCGGATGTTCCAGAAATCGAGTCTAAAGGTTCGCTCGAAGCTTGGATCGAACGGGTTGCAAAACCCGCGATGCATTCAAGCAGAGCCGTCCTGTGCATTTGTGCGGTACTGGCCGCTCCGCTGTTGAGATTGACCAACCGCGAAAATGTGGGCTTTCATTTGAGAGGGAATTCCAGCTCTGGTAAGAGTATGGCCCTCATGATTGGTTCAAGCGTTCTTGGCAGTCCCAAGCTTAAAAAGGTTTGGCGTGCGACAAGCAACGGCCTTGAAGGCCAAGCGCTACAGCACAACGACGTGGTCCTGCAACTTGACGAAATTGGTCAGGCCAACGGAAAGGAAGTGGGCAAGTGCATCTACGACCTGATGAACGGGTCTCAGAAGGCACGCGCCAACATCTACGGGCTGGCTCGCAAGGTCAATAAGTGGCGCCTTATCACGCTTTCAAGTGGCGAGGTCGGCCTCCGTGAGCTGGCCTTGGAAAATAAAGTTAAAGTTTACGCAGGTCAAGAAATCAGATTGATCGACATTCCTGCGGATGCGGGATACAAGCTCGGTGTGAACGAATCGCTTCCTGAAGGAATAGAAACGGTTCAGGACTACGCCAAGCAGATTAAGCAGGCGTGCTCTGAATGTTACGGCACGGCCTTTCATGCTTGGCTCGAGCATCTGGTGGCACAGCCGCCTGGATTTGAAGAAATCCAGACGGAATTGACCGCCATCGTTGCGAAGCTTGTTCCCGAAAAGAGTTCGTCTCAGGTCAAACGCGTGGCAGAATCGTTCGCGCTACTGGCCTACGCTGGCGAAGAAGCCACGAAGCTTCGGATCACTGGTTGGACTGAAGGGACAGCCTTCAGTTGCATTGAACGGTGCTTCCGAGGGTGGCTTGCTGACTTCGGGAACACCGAGTCCTTGGAAGAAGAACAGATTGTTAGCCATGTGCTGAACCTTCTGATTTCGCACAAGGCAAGATTCTCCCCGCTAAAGTCAGTCGAGCAAATCACTCCGCAAAATCGATTGGGATGGTTTGATGACGAAAAAAACGTGTTTTACGTCATCGGGGAAATTTACAACGACGAATTTTGCAACGGACGACGGAACCGCGAAGTCAGCAAGGTGTTGTTTAAACGCGGAATCCTAGTGCCTGGTAAAGAGCATCCGTTCTCGGCCTCTGATGTCGAATACATACCCGAGTTCAAGAAAAGCATTCGCTGCTACAAACTGCAGCTGCCAAAAGAGCTTGAGATCTGCTAGTTTCGGCTAGTCACTCCAACGGATCCCATGGATTCGGGATCCGTTGGACGTATGGCGCAAAAGACCAAACTTAATCGAAGTCATCTTGTTCTTCGATGAACGCATCTTCAGCGGACTCGTCTTCTAGCTCATCTAGAACCGCTGTGTCCTCAACTTCATTTTTGGCATTCTTCCTAGCCTCTCTGGCCAATCTGAGCCTCTCTTGGATGTCACGCCGACTTAGCACAACAGTTGCTTCAAGAGGTGCGATATTCGCCTTAATGCATGGACGCTCAGCCTTCGCGCTTTTACCGCTTTTGCCTGACGTTATCTGGCAGCAGTTTTTCACCAAGAATTTGCCACCAGGTTGCGGGTGAATGTTGAAATATGTTTTGAGGTATGCAAGGCAAGTGTCTTCTGTTAACTTCCAAATTTCAGCCTTGGAGAGTGAGTTCGACTGCCGTTTGGCATCAAGATCCTTCAGTAAAGGATCTTTCGGCAGAGCCGACATCGCTAATCGTATGCTCTCGGGTAAGCGCCCCTCATCACCATTTATTGCTCGTTCACTCAGGTACTTGAGCATAGCCACCGTGGCTAGTGCTCTTAGTAAGGAATCTGCCACTTCCGCCTGATGCGTAGCTTTGATGGCTCTGTACCACATCACGAAGTCAGCTTCCTCAGGGGAAAGCTTGTACAACTCATGCCGCAAAATCCTGTCAATGAGAGCGTATTTTCGAAGTCTGCGGTCAGTCATAGCGATTTCTCCGTTGCAGATAAGCAGTAGTCTGCCCAAGCTTGCATCATTTCACGCCGGCTCTGCATGGCTTCGTTTCGGTTATATGCTCCGTTGTAAGAGTCGTCAACCTTATGGTGAAGGCATAACTCGGCGGTCTTCTCAGAAAAAAGCCTGTCATTGCCAAGTTCATCATCTTGAGCCCAGGTGCGAAAGCTTGCTCGTGCAATGCCGTGTGCCGTTGCGATAGCCACTTTGCCTTGAATGTTGGTTTGTTTGGGGTCAGTGTAGCCAGGCTGACCAGCATCCACAGCACGATGATGCATGTCTTTAATGATCTTCAGCAGAGCGGGATCCGACAGCGTCCCGTGATCTTTTGGCGAGGCAAAAATGTACTTCGAATAGAGACGCGTTCCCTTCACTTGTTCGAGCAATTCGATCGCTTGTTTACTCAATGGGACGATGTGGTCTCCATTCACACCGACCTTCATTTTTCGTGCGGGTATGCACCATTCTTTTCGCTCCCAGTTGATTTCGGACCACTCTGCCATACGGGCGTTTTGTGACCGAACTGCTGTAAGGATCGCAAACTCAAGGCACTTTGCCGTGATGCTTAGTCCAGAATGCAACGAGGCCATAAACCTAGGCACGTCTTTAATCGGAAGCATGGCGTGGTGCTTGTCGCTTTGCTCTGGAATGCGGGTCAAAAGGTGCTTGAGTACTGGCGGTGAGACGGGATTGTCTCCGGTAACAATGTCCTGAGCCTTTGCCCAATCAAAGACCTGACGCATCAAAGAGCGAACTTTGCCCCATAAGCTCCTTGAGCATCCTTTTTCAGCCATTTTGTCCAGCACCGTGGCAATGTCCTTGGTCGTGATGCTGTGGATGGGCAAATGTCCGATGTGCGGTGTGACGTATTTTTCGTAGCGAGCAATGTTCTGCGCGTGATCCTTAAGTGTCCACTGATGTTCTCGACTAACGATGTACTGATCGGCAAGCTCGCCAAAGGTGATTGTTTGCAGATATTCCTGCTTGAGCTTAAATGTTTGCTCGGCTCTTTTTGCTTCGCGATCGTCCAGAGGATCCACGCCCTGCTTCAGCAACGCTTTAAGTCTATGAGCTTCCGTACGTGCTTCCTCGAGTGAAATACCAGGGTAAGAACCGATCGTGTAGAGATGGCGTCCAGACAAAGATGTGTAGCGGTAGACAAAACACTTGGTGCCACTCTGAATACGGAGATAAAGACCGGCTACACCACCGAGTGCATACAAACCGTCGGCTTTAGTGGCTCTTACGAATCTGTCGCTTTTGGGAGGCGTTAGTTTTGGCATATTGCATCCTTCAAAATCCAAATTGCTATAGGTAACTAATCTTGACCGGTCGAAAACCAGTCTATCGGATAGGCACCATCCCAGCCACCAAACAGCATTCGATTGAGTGAAGCAAGATGCGCTTCCGTGCAACCGCCTGTGGAAATAATTCGTTGATAAATAAAGAAAAACTCAGACGTCATGCGACTGTCTGAGTCTTGTATCTGGCGGAAGGGGTGGGATTTGAACCCACGATACGGTATAACCGTATACCGGATTTCGAGTCCGGCGCATTCGACCACTCTGCCACCCTTCCGTGTCGGTCGTTGTCATATTGTGAGGGGCGCATCTTAACAAAAGATTTGTGTTTTTGCACGCGCCTCTCGAAAATTTGTCGCATCAATCAATCGGACGATGGTTCGGGAACAGCTTGCCCCACCTTCTGAGAAAACCGTTGGCCATGCGTCCGGCAAAAAGAGCGGAGATGAGCGTCCCTTCGCGAACGCCGTAAATCGTCCCGAAAAAGAAGAGACTCATGCTGACGGAAATCGCCACAAGGAAAACGTCGACGGACGTGCGAATGGTTCCGAACGAGCCTCCGAATCGATGCATGACAGCAATCACAAATCCTTCAGGAGGCAACACCAACAAACGCGCAAAGACCATGGCCGAAACGCCGAGTCCCGTGAGGCACGTACCGAGAAACACCTGCATGAAGGCCCACCCATAATTGGTGGGTTCAAGAAGGCTCGTCACCCACATTGCAACGTCAAAAACCGCGCCGAAGAACGCGCAGACGGGCAGCTGCTTGACGGCCTTGACCATAAGGTTCTTCGGGTCGACCAGGCACTGGAGTACAAAGAAAAAGACGTTCGTGAGGAAAACGAAAAGGCCCATGGAAAGACCAGTCTGGCGACTGAGCACAATGGCCGCTGAGCTCACGGTACCGGTGCCGAGCCCGGCGTGGGTCACAATGGCAATGCCTAATGACAGCACAACCAAGCCGAAAAGAAAAATCAGAACTCTTGAAAGCATCTACCCCTCGGAAACAAAACGACGCGGCCGCGATCGAAAAGCGATTTATTCCTGTCTGTTGGCAGATTTCTAAGATCGGGTCGAAAAAGAGCTGTTGCATTTTAGACACACCTCCTGTTTTCAGCATCAGCAAAAAGAAGTAGGCGAAACCCCGTGCACGGCGGGATAACGAGCAGAGAAAACGAGAAAATCCAACAGAATGCAGTCGTGTTACGTGCGCTTGCATCCTTTTGACGGCGAGCAAGCCCCTCACGCGGCATAATTTCGCTAAAAGCGGCGCGTTCGTCTCGAACGGGCCGCGTGTTGACGTCCTCAGAAAACAAGGTACGAACAGTGTTTCAGTTTCAGTTGATGACGCCCATCGTGTGGCTCACCCGACTTCTGGTCGGCGCCTATCCCCAGTGGGAAGGCTGCAAGCCCTCGAAGCGCCAACGCATTTATTTCGCCAATCACACCAGTCACCTCGACACGATTGTGATCTGGACTTCACTGCCAAGCATTCTGCGCCGCCATACGCGACCGGTAGCTGCCAAAGACTATTGGGATCACGGCCTGTTTCGCAAGCGCATCGCCATGAAAGAGTTGAATGTCGTGCTCATCGACCGCAAGCGCACCGAGCACGCCGATCCGCTTGGTCCTCTGAAGGATGCACTGCGCGCCGGCGACTCGCTCATCATCTTTCCGGAAGGCACCCGCCGTCCACAGCCGTTGCCGAGCGAATTCAAAAGCGGCATCTGGCGTCTGATGCGCGAGTTCCCCGAAGTCGAGTTCATTCCGGTGTACATCGAAAACCTGCACCGTGCAATGCCCAAGGGCGTATACATTCCGGTGCCCACCATTTGCTCGGTGCATTTCGGCGCTCCGCTTGAGCACAGCCCCGACGATCCCAAGGAAGTATTCCTCACCCGCGCTCGTCAGGCCGTGATTGACCTCGCGCAACAGCAGTAAAGGAGGCACAAAAAATGATGCGACTCGGTATCAGCCTCCAGGAAGGCTATCTGATCATTCTGGCCACACTCATCGTTCTGCAAGGCGCAGGCACCATCTACGGACTGTGGGCGCAGGGGCGCGCTGCCACGCCTGAAGCCGTTCGCCGTCTGGCCGTTGCCAACTCGCGCGTGCGCATGGGATGGTGGCTGATCATCGTCTTTACGGTGGCTTGGTGGTGGGGCATGGCCTCGCTGGTCGTGCTCTTTGCGATTTTCTCCTTCTTCCTGCTGCGAGAATTCATCGCGTTGACTCCGATTCGGCACACCGACCATTGGGTGCTGGTGGTGGCGTTCTATCTGGCGATCCCTGCTCAGTACGCATTGGTTTACTTCAACCTCACACACGTCTTCACGCTCTTTATCCCGGTGTACCTGTTCCTGGTGCTGCCCGTCATCGCCGCCATGAGCCACGACACGGAACGCTACCTTGAGCGCGTCGCCAAGGTTCAGTGGGGTCTGATGATCTGCGTGTTCTGCGTGAGTCACGCACCGGCCATCGCCACGCTCGACTTTGAGAGCCGTAAGACGTCAGGCGAACTGATGCTGCTCTTTTTCCTCATCATCGTGTTCCTCGCCGACCTTTTCTCGGTGCTCGCCAGTTCCGCTCTGGGAGGCAAGGCGTTGAAGATGAACCCGAACAAGACCGTCAAGGGCCTCACCGTCGGCTCGTGCCTAGCGGTGATCGCAGGCATTGGGCTTTATTGGCTTACGCCCTTCTCGATTCTGCAGACGGCGCTCTACGCGCTTGCCATTGTTCTCTCGTGCATCATGGGCGACATGGTCATCAGCTCGGTCAAGCGCAGTCTCGGCTCCAAGTCTTGGGAAAGCGAGTTCTACATCGGCAGAGGCATCATCGAACGCCTGGCGCCGCTCACGTTTGCCGCTCCCGTGTTCTATCATCTGACGCTCATTTTCCAAAACTTCGCTCACTTCCCGAGCATCAATTGACCGCATCCTCGCGGTAAACTCTGAGGCGCAGGATTTTCGTCAAAGAGTCCTGCGCTTTTTGTTTGGAGTCATGTCTTTTTCCGTGACTTCTTACTAACCAACACACCATCACCCGGAGCTTTGACGTCAAACAGGCCGGATTTTCAAGGATTGCACCATGCCCACGAATCAGTACGAAACGCTTCTTGAACACTGCTACAAAACCGGGGTCGACAAAAGCGATCGCACGGGCGTCGGCACGCGTTCCGTATTCGGCTATCAGATGCGATTCAATCTTGCTGAAGGCTTTCCGCTCGTGACAACCAAGAAGCTTCACATCCGTTCCATCGTTCACGAACTGCTGTGGTTCCTCTCGGGTTCGAGCAACATTAAGTATCTGCACGACAACGGCGTGTCGATTTGGGACGAATGGGCCGACGAAAACGGCGACCTGGGCCCGGTCTACGGCGTTCAGTGGCGCAGCTGGCCTGCTCCCGACGGCCGCAAGATCGATCAAATCAGCAACCTCATCGAAGGCATCAAGAAGAACCCCGACAGCCGCCGTCACCTGGTCGTCGCATGGAACCCGGCCGAAGTCGACAAGATGGCTCTGCCGCCGTGCCACTGCCTCTTTCAGTTCTACGTGGCAAACGGCAAGCTCTCCTGCCAGCTCTATCAGCGCAGTTGCGACATCTTCTTGGGCGTGCCATTTAACATCGCCAGCTATTCTCTGCTCACGCACATGGTGGCGCAGCAATGCGATCTCGAGGTGGGTGACTTCGTCTGGACGGGCGGCGACTGTCACATCTACAAGAACCACTTCGAGCAGGTCGAGCTGCAGCTTTCCCGCGCGCCGCGCGCGTACCCGAAGCTTGTGATCAGTCGCAAGCCCTCCTCCATCTTCGACTACAAGTTCGAAGACTTCGTGATCGAAGGCTACGACCCCTGGCCGCACATCAAGGCCCCGATCGCCGTCTAAACAACCGAACGAGGTACTGTTTCAGTCGACTTCTGCCGGCAGCTCTCAAACACAGGCGACGATCTGCGCCACGGCGCGCGTGAGTTTCTTGAGGTAATCAAGCCTCAGCATCTCGTTGGGCCCGTGCGCGTTGGATTCCGGTCCGAGGACGCCGGTAAGCAGGTATTGAGGCGACCCGAAGAACTTGTCAAAAAGCGGCAGGATGCCAATCGAGCCGCCGCAACCGCAATACACCGGTTCTGTACCGAAGCAC
>ULTN01040672.1_pt1 | contig 9833 bp, 7 predicted proteins | sample 1957681 | NCBI WGS metagenome assembly ULTN01 (sample SAMEA4835736, study PRJEB28245) | human gut metagenome | biome: gut microbiome; material: fecal sample | place: Denmark | collected 2008
GGCTCGCTGACAAAGTACAAGAGCTTCACCGACGGTACTATCGGACTGTACAGGGAATTTACCTGCTCGACATACGGTGTTGCCAGCATTGACTTTACCGGTATCACCGAGCCGGTGCGCAACGCCAAGCCCGTCAGTAATGAGCCGAGGTATCCGGATTCCGCAAGAGGATTCTCCGTAGGCAAAATCAGTTGGGTATGTAAAACCAACTCCTCCTGGGATTATACCAAGGACTTGTTTACCGCCGGGAACAAATATACATGTGAGTTCTTGATCACACTGTGGAGCGGCTACGAATACAGCGCATCGTTTTCGGCTACCATTAACGGTAAAAAGGCGACTGTGTCTACGGTTGCGGATCGCCCGACGGCGCTCATAATTTCGTACACCTTCACTCTGCCCTCAACTACGAAATATTCATCGCTTAGCTTTTCGGGCATTACAGCGCCGGTAACCGGTGAAAAGATCGATCTATCGATTCCGAATACATATCCCAATTATGTTACTGTCGATAAGGTCAAGTGGTACAACATAAGCGATAGTAAATACCTGAACGACGGCGATGTTTTTGAGGCAAACAAGGTGTATAAGTGTCAGATCTACTTCTACGATGACGATCCGACTCATGAGTTTGCCGGCTCCAAGGATACGGTTATGATAAACGGTAATAAAGTATCCTCCTTTTATTATATTGGGGATTATGCTTCATTGATATGCGCCGAGTACGTATTCCCCGCGACCAAGACAGAAAAATCCAGCATCACCATAAGCGGCGTCACGGCGCCAGTTGCCGGACAAAAGCCGGATATGGAAGTCACCGTCGGCGATTGGTGCACCGTCGAGAACCTGAGCTGGACAGAAGTCGGTTCGAATCATACCATGTCCGCCACCGATGTGTTTGCTGCGGGGCGCAGCTATAAGCTGAGTCTGAAGCTGGTAATGACCGCCGACTCGACCTATCAGTTCGTTGACGCCGCAAGCACCAAGGTCGTATTTACCGCAAGGACCGTTGCCCTTGGCAAACTCGGAACTGCGGAAAACGTGACATATTACGCCAACGGCAGCTATGACAACGTCAGCAAGACCGAAAAATACTGTTACATCACTTATTTCTGCGATGGAACGAAGCTGACAAATGTCGGCGTTACCGGACTTGACACTCCCACGGCAGGAAAAGCGATAGATACCTCTGTCAGCCTGAGCGGAAGTGCGAACGCCGAGGTGCTGGCTCTCCAGTGGAACGACCTTACGGCAAAGCAATACGACCTGGCTTCCGGCACAAAGTTTGTTGAGGGGCATGAATATTATCTGATAGTCTACCTCAAGCCCAAAGCAGGGTATTATTTTGAACGGAAATCCGAGTCCGACGCGACATACACCGGAAGCGTTACCGTAAACGGAAGTCCGCTCAGCAATTATTCAACCTCCGCCGCGCCGTATGTTTTTACAGGCAGCTCCGACCGTGAGTACAACAACTGCCTTATCGTGGGGCTGAGCTTTAAGGTCGGCAGTGCCAATACCAAGATAAGCTCCGTTGCCATATCCGGCATCGACACGCCCGTCACCGGCGGAGTGCCCGATCTTACCTGCACCGTATCGACTGCGGGAGTTTCGGTGGAATCCGTCTCCTGGTATGAGCCGCATTACAGCTTTGAGGGCGGCAAGGTCTACACGGTAAGCGTTTATCTTAAACTCAACACCGGGTATCAGTTCGCCGAAAACGTTTCGGCGACGATAAACGGAAAGAGCGCGACCTTTACGGTCGACTCTTACGGAAATTATATCGTTTCCTACGCCTTCCCTGCCACCGAGGTGGTAAAGCCCCCCAAGGCGACGATACTTTCTCAGCCTAAGGGCGGTACATTTACGATCGGCGACGCGGTAAGCCTTGTCGTGTCGGCAAAGCTGACCGATGGCTATAACCTCAGCTTCCAGTGGTACATGACGACCGTAAACGATATCTCGACGATAAAGGCCATCTACGACGATTCGGACGATTCGTACGGAACGCAGGCGATATTTATTCCCGAACAGAAGGTGGGTACGGTATATTACTGCGTAATGGTGACCAATACCATCATGCAGAACGGCAAGCTCGTTACAAGCGACCCGGTGTATTCCGATCTTGTTGCCGTTACCTTCAAAGCGCCCGCCGAGGTCGGATATCCGTCCGTCATCACCTCCCCTGCGTCGGTAAGCGCCAAATTGGGCGAAACGGTAAAGCTCTCAACTTATATCAAGCCGATAGGAGAGGGCGAGCTTCATATTCAGTGGTACAGATCCACAAAATCGGATATGAGCGGTGAGACCGCCGTCAGCGGAGCGACCGGAGTCGAGCTGACCGCAGAACAGGTCGAGGGAACCGTATACTACCGCGCCGCCGCTTACATGGAGTACAACGGCAAGCGCAGCGACACTGTCTACACCAAGATCGCCGCCGTGACACTTGAAAAAGCCGATCCCACTGTCGTAGGAATTGAGATCCAGAGCAAGCCGAACAAGCTCGAATACAACAAGGGCGAAAGCCTTGACACCACCGGTATGACGGTAAGAGTCGTCATGAGCGACGGATACAAGAATATCACAAGCGGCTTTACCTGCTCTCCCACAGTGCTGAACACTACCGGAACGCAGGTCATTACGGTGACATATGAGGGCAAGACAGCGACCTTCAGCGTCACGGTAAAGGAAACTCACACCCACACGGCGGGCAGCGAATGGCTGTCGGATTCCGAAAGCCACTGGCACGTCTGCTCCTGCGGACATAAGATGAGCATCTCCGCACACACCTTCGGCGTGTGGAAAACAACAAAAGAAGCCACCGAGACCACCACGGGTGAAAAGGAGCGCACCTGCTCCGCCTGCGGATACAAAGAGACCGCAGTGATACCCGTTCTTGCGCACACTCACAGCGCCGGAGCCGAATGGCAGAGCAATTCGTCCGGTCACTGGAAAGTCTGCTCCTGTGGCGAGAAAATGAATGCCGCGGCGCATACCTTCGGCGAATGGAAGGTCACAAAGGCGGCAACCGAGACCGCTACCGGAGAAAAGGAGCGCACCTGCTCGGTCTGCGGATACAAGGAAACCTCTGTCATAGCCGTTATCGGTCATGTTCACGAGGCGGGCAGCGGCGCATGGAACTGTGACGCCGCCAACCACTGGAACGTCTGCACCTGCGGCGAAAAGATCAATACCGCCGCACACACCTTTGGTGAATGGAAAACGGTAACCGAGGCTACCGAGACCGCCGCCGGTGAAAAGGAACGCACCTGCTCGGTCTGCAATTACAAGGAAAGCGAAGTTATAGCCGCGCTGGGCGAGGGCACGTCCACTCCCGTTGTTACCGATAAGCCCGGCGAGACCGGGGGCACAGACAAGCCGGATGACACCGGAAAGACCGGCGATGACACAAACGGTTTCCCGTGGTGGATACCGGTAGTTGCGGTCGCAGGCGCAGCAATCGTTGCCGTGGTCGTGGTTATCGTTGTAAAGAACAAAAAGCCGAAAACGCCCGTTAAGCACTGAGCTAAAGGGTAAAACGTTAAAACGTTAAAACGGTAAACGTTAAAACGTTAAAACGGAACAGCCGGGTGCGCTGAAGGGGAGATACACATTGCGCGCTGATAAGCGCTGCGCAGCTCTCCCGTCAGACGCCGAGGCTGTTCCGGAAGTAAACTGAATAAACTGAAAAGGGCAGAGCGCGACAAACACTTTCAATGTTCGAAAGTGCGCGCTCTGCCCTTGATGACTGATACCGTGCTTCGCTTGCGCGATGCAAATATCAGCTTTTGCGGAGCGCGGCAAACAATACATATAATTACCGCAGTGCGTCGGCTTTCTCCCGCCGGAACAAACGGCATAAAAAAGAGCGGCGGGAGACAAGCCCCCGCCCTACGGTGTGAGAAATATCGTTATAAAATATCAAAAGGCGTTTTGTTATCCGAAATCAGAATAACGTGGTCGTTTTGCGACTTCGTCGCAGAGATATTATATTCGCCTCCCAAACTCGCGAAGCGAATATCACTCGGCGCAAGCCGAATAACACTGCAAAGCAATAGAACTCGCCGACAGGCGAATATAACTGAAAAACCACTTGCCAAAGCAAGTGGTTTTTCATGTATCGCGCCGCCAAAAAAGATATTACTCGAAAATCCTTATGGCATAACGGTTTCCGTTCATAAGGATGTATTTTCTTATGAGAGATTGGTCGCAACCTCCATTATGGAGGCTGCGGCCTTTTCTCGTTTTGGCACAGTTCATTTCTGCGCCGCTTCCGCAATAACAAGCATCTCTTTAACTGTCGCGAGATCTATCAGTCCGGCGCCGGTAAAATAGATGTCGATCTTCACCCGTTTATGGCCATCGACAACTTCACTGTTATGGACTTCGATCCGTTTGATGATCTTGTTGACCACTTCCGGGGTGAGTTTTTCCATACTGGAATACTCCCGAAGACCTGCAAGCAGTAGCCGAACGTCCACAGTTTCCCGCTCCAGTTCAGTCAACTCTTTTTCCCGTGTGCTGACGGATTGCAGCAGCTCCGCCTGTTCCTTTTCGTATTTTGCCGCCATTCGGGAATAGCGCTCGTCTGACAGCTTTCCGGCGAAATTATCTTCATAGAGCTTGGCAATCAGTCGATCAATTTCATCGATTCGCTGCCTCCCTGCAGAGATATCAGCTTTGACAGTGCGAATATTCTGCTCCTTTCCGGCGGATCGCTGCTTTCCGATCATTTTCAGAAAGAACGCCTCGTGGCAGGTGACAAAATCGGCAAGATCGCTGACAGCCACCGAAACGATTTGCTCCAGCACGACATTCCGGATATAATGAATCGTGCATTTTCCTCGACCGGACTTGTAATTGGCACAGCGGAAAAACTCCTGATCTGCCTGCAGGCTTTTAGCTGCGCAAAAATGAAGCTTTGAACCGCAGTCTGCACAGAAAACCAAGCCGGAAAACAGGCTCGCTTTCCCCGTTGCGGTTGGGCGGCGTTTGTTCTTACGCAGCTCCTGTACTCTAAGCCAAGTGTTTTCGTCAATGATTGCCTCCTGTGCATTCGGAACGATGATCCACTCTTCCTCCGGCTTGCGAATCAGCTTGTGTACCTTGTAGCTGACGGTGGTCGTTTTCAGATTGACCATACAACCGGTGTATTTTCGATTGCTCAAGATAGCGTCAACGGTGCTATCCTTCCACAAATACGGATCGCTCGGCACAGGATGATTGGCGGAAGAAGAACCGATCGAATGGTAATAGGCGGTAGGCGTAAGCACCTTCTCTTTTTGAAGAAGCCGTGCAATCTGTTCCGGGCCTTTTCCTTCAAGACAAAGACGGTAAATTCTTCTCACTACCTCGGCAGCCGGCTCATCAACAAGCCACTTTTCTTTATCAAGTTTGTCACGCTTATAGCCGTATGGTACACGGAAGTTACTCCTTTTGCCGTTCGCTGCCTTCATCGCCCACACAGCTCGCACCTTCTTGCTGGTCTGCGCCGCATACCACTCGTTGAAAATGTTGTGAAAGGGCATCATATCCGTACCCTCGCCGGTTTCGGTGTCCACACGCTCCTGAATAGCGACGAATTTCACGCCTAAAGTCGGGTAGATAATCTCCAAATACCGGCTGGTTTCCACGTGTTCACGCCCGAAACGGGACAAGTCCTTGACGATGACCGCTGCTACTTTTCCGGCTTCGATCAGTGCCTCCATTTTCCGAAAGCCGGGGCGATCAAAGGTCGTGCCGCTGATTCCGTCGTCTACAAAGTATTGTGGGTGCAGATATCCGTTCTTCTTGGCGTAATCCATCAAAATGATCTTTTGGTTCTGAATACTGTTACTCTCTCCGTCCAAACCATCGTCCTGTGAAAGGCGGCAGTATAGGGCGGTGATTTTTTCTTGGTCTGTATTTTTATTGACTGTCATAGCATTTAACTCCTTTCCGACAGCCGGATCAAGCAATGGGATATATGCCATTATATTGATTTCGGCTGCTCTTTTCGATTGTGCGGCTGACTCCAGTCCTTCTGAAGAAGCAGATCCTTGAACTGCTCCAACACACACTGCCGACCCTTTGGGTCATAATGAGTCGTAACATCATAAATCGTACCGCCGATTTTTATATGAAAATGCGAGTCGGCATTATTTTCAAAAACCTGATTATACGGATATTTTTGAGTGAATTGTTCCATAAGCGCACCTCCTATCTCAAATCTCGGTCACGGTTGCGAAGATACTTACGGTAATGTTCGCAAGCCCGTATAATGAAATCTTCCGTCTTTTTCGAATCCAGCCCTTGCGGAAGAACCTCCCGCAGACGGGCGGCGGGAACTTTTACCGTCTCCCTCTGATTGGCTTTTTCCTCACTCATAATGCTTTGAATAACCTCTGTGGAGAGTCGCCTTTCCCGATCAGCCTTGTGCATCCGCCATGCCTGCGAATAGGACGGCGTGCAGTCATTGATTTCACATTGTTCCAAAACATCGTACTGGCTCTGCTCATCAAGGAAGGAAAGTTCCACGCCAACAGACAGTGCCATTTTACCTTCATCCATATATTCAAGAAGTTCGGGAATAAGGTTTGTCAGGCGAATATAGCGGTGAATTTGCCGTTCACTCTCATTTGCAGATTCGCTGATTTGCGAAACGCTCCACTTCTCGCCGAGTTGGCGAGAAGTGCCCTGATGGGATAGCGCCTCCATTTTTAGCTTGTAGGCAAACGCCTTTTCGCTGGGTAGAATATGCTCACGGTGAAGATTGCTGTCCACCACGGCAATGGCTGCGGAATCTCGGTCGAGGGCATAAATCAAGGCAGGGACTTCTGTAATCCCTGCCTTTTGTGCGGCGTGTAAGCGGCGGTGTCCGCTTATCACCTCATATTCCTCAGTGTTTTCAATCGGTCGGACGATTAACGGTGACAAAATACCGACTGTCTGTATGCTTTCAATCAGCGTATTCATTTCCTCGTCGTCCTTTACTTTGAACGGATGCCCCTCAAACGGGCGAAGCTTTGAAATCGGAATATTAACCGGTTTTTTCATAGTATTTTTCATTTTCATCTACTCCTATCTAAATATCTCGCACGGGCTTTTCTCTCAAGCTCATGCTCTTGTTTTAATAACTCATATAAGTGCGGAGACTTCTCCAAAATCTTCTCCGCACGGCGAAGCCTTTCACGAACAGGCTTCATTTGTTTGGAAATTTCTTTGCGGCGCTCTTTATTTCTATTCTCATCCTCCGGTGATTTCGGGCGGCGGATACGGTTGCTTAACTTTTTGCGCTCACGCTCCAAATCGGATAACTGCGCTTTGCTTTCGTCGATGTTGGCTTGCAAATCGGCTGCGGTGTGAATATTCTGATCCTGCATAAAGCGGTAATCGGCAATCAGCTCTTTCAAATCTTTTTCCGCCGCACGCAAATCGGGTGACAACAGCATTACATCGGCAAGCTCGGCGGCAATTTGCGGACAAGGGCATGAAAACGGATTATCCCTCTATGCACATGGTGTTCACCGGCAATCCCGGTACAGCCAAAACCACCGTTGCTCGCCTCTTTGCCCGAATCATGCGGGAAAACGGACTTCTGTCCAAAGGGCAGCTGGTTGAAGTAGGGCGGGGCGACCTGGTGGGGAGATATGTAGGCTGGACAGCGCAGACGGTGCAAAAAAAGTTCAAGCAAGCAGAGGGCGGCGTGCTGTTCATCGACGAAGCCTATTCATTGGTAGATGACAGAGACGGCTCGTTCGGCGATGAGGCCATTAATACTATTGTTCAGGAGATGGAGAATCGTCGGGACAGCACGATAGTGATTTTGGCCGGTTATCCGAAGAAAATGGAGGACTTTTTGCAAAAAAATCCCGGACTGCGCTCCCGAATTGCTTATCATGTGCCTTTTGCGGATTACACCGTGGAGGAGCTGTGCAAGATCGCCGAGCTGATCGCCAAAAAGAAGGGGCTGTATTTTGACAATCAAGCGAGGGAAAAGCTGACTGCCGTTTTTGAAACGGCACGGAGGCAAGCGGATTTCGGCAACGGACGATATGTCCGCAACATGATTGAGAAGGCAAAAATAGCACAGGCCACAAGGCTAATTACCGCGGATTATGAGTCCGTCACACAGAAGGACATCATAACGTTATGCGCCGAGGATATTGAAATGCCGAAGGTTTCAGCACCGATCAGGCCGCAGATTGGCTTTTCGGTATGATTTTACATACCAGGTGATCTGTTTTTGTCCCATAGTGTCTTGTAGTATGAATAAACCTGTGGTATAATATTCGTGAAAAGGAAGTGACTTTATGCCTGTAAAACAACCGAAAAAGCTGCTGATTATGAACATTCTGGACATTCTGCGGAAGTATTCCGACGAAGACCACCGCCTGAGCCAGAAGGACATTGCCGAGATTCTGAAAACCGAATACGACATGACCGCCGACCGCAAGGCTATCCGTCGAAACATTCTGAATCTGATGGACTGCGGCTATAACATCGAATACAGCGAGTCCATCCGCATGGTACCGAATCCGAAAACCGGTGAGCCGGAGGAGAGCTATCTATGGTCGGATTTCTACCTGGAACGGGAGTTCACCGACGGTGAGCTGCGGCTGCTCATTGACAGCCTACTGTTTTCCAAACATATTCCCTACAGTCAGTGCAAGGCACTGGTGGACAAACTGGAGGGCCTATCCAATGTGTATTTCCGCAGCCGGGTGAAGCATATCGCCCGTCTGCCGGAGGACAAAACTGACAACAAGCAGCTGTTTTTGACCATCGAGCTGCTGGACGAGGCCATCAGCCGAGGCAGGAAGGTCAGCTTCAAGTATCTGGAATACGGAACAGACAAGCGACCGCACATCAAAACGCGCCCAGACGGCACGGAGCGCATGTACATCATTTCTCCCTATCAGATGGCGGCAAAAGAGGGAAAGTATTACCTCATCTGCAACTATGACAAATACGATGACATTTCCAACTATCGCCTAGACCGCATCACAGAACTGAAAATTATGGACGAGCCGGCTAAACCCTTTGACACACTGATATGGACCAACGGCCGAACCTTAGATCTTGCCACCTATATGAAGGAGCATCCCTATATGTATTCCAGCGACAACATCCGAGCGGTATTCCGGGTGGCAAAGGCCATGGTCAGCGATGTTATCGACCTGTTTGGCACGGAGGTGACATTCTCCGACGAGGACGATACGGGCGTTACCGTGTCGGCTTTTACCAACGAAATGGCAATGGAACAGTTTGCCATGAACTTCGCCCCGGATGTAACGGTGCTGGAGCCCACACGGTTAAGAGAAAAGGTAAAAAACGCTTTGGAAAAAGCGTTGGAAAAATATAAATAATGGAGGGACAATCATGGAAGCAAAGAGAAAAGGGCTATTTTCAGATGAGCAGAAGGCAAAATTCATTGCAGAGCACAGAGAACCGTCCGTTCTCTGTGCCTCTTTTTGCCCCACGCTCCGTGCTAATCTATTCGCAGAAGGGAGTGGAGCAATGACTATATATGAAGAAGGCTTATCCCTATTATCCTGCTCGCCGGAGTTGTATGATTTCCTGCCGGCTCATCCGGAAAAGCTGTGTATGCCGATTATGCAAACATAATTACATCAGCGCCCGTGGCTCTCACGGAAAAGGATCGGCTTTTGAGACTACGACTACTACGGAATTCAATGCCTATATCCGTGCGGAGACGAGCATATTGGGTTCGGCGCACTCAAACACGGACATTATTTTTCGATTCCCACAACACAATACAGTTTCTTTCGCCGCTGTATTGCGCCAAGGTCTACAACGGCGAGTTGCCGGAAGAATGCCGGTTTATGGAGAAG
>ULTN01050365.1_pt1 | contig 9698 bp, 9 predicted proteins | sample 1957681 | NCBI WGS metagenome assembly ULTN01 (sample SAMEA4835736, study PRJEB28245) | human gut metagenome | biome: gut microbiome; material: fecal sample | place: Denmark | collected 2008
CTTTGCTTGTCGTAAAAAACGACCTCTCAATCTCATCTTTGCGGGCGTAAGCCTGCAGCAATAAGCTTCCCTGTAACGGGGGAATCCCGGTGACACCTACTTGGTTCAGTGCACTGCTCGCAGAGGATAGTTCCTGAAACCGCATACCGTCTCACACCGACCGACGGCTCTCTGTGATGCGGGGAATCAGGAAACCGTGTTCTGTTCCTTGCATTTGCTCTTTGTTTGACTATGACAATAGCACTGTGATGTGGAAAAGTCAAGCGCAAATTTTTAATATAAGAATCTGGTAAAGACGGTTGACAAATAAAAAAACATAATATATAGTATTCCTATCAGAACAGTATGAGAAAGGAGCGCGGCTTCTATGAAACAGATATTATGCTTTGGAGATTCCAATACATACGGATTGATACCGGGAACGAAAGACCGCTATGACTGGGACACCCGCTGGAGCGGACGGATCGGGCAGCGGCTGTGGGAGGATGGCTGCCGCATTGTCGAGGAAGGACTGTGCGGACGGACGACGGTTTTTGATGATCCGTTGCGGGATGGCAGACGGGGAACGGAGCTTTTATCTGTGATCTTAGAGACGCATAAGCCGGTTGATGTGGTTGTGCTGATGCTCGGGACGAACGACTGCAAGACGATGTACGATACATCGGCGGAGGTAATCGGGAGAGGCGTGGAGCGGCTGCTCGATCAGATTGGGAGCAGTGCCCCGGACAGTAAGATCCTTTTGATGTCCCCAATCGCACTCGGCGCGGGTGTTGGCGAGGCGGGATACGATCCTGAATTTGATGAACACTCCGTCGCAGTGTCAAAGCGGCTGCCGGAGGTTTACCGACGGATCGCGCATGAGCGGGGCATCTCATTTCTGGCGGCGTCCGAATATGCGAAGCCGAGTACGGCAGACCGGGAGCACATGAATGAGGAAGGGCATGCCGCGCTGGCGGAGGCAGTGTATGCAAAGCTAAAGGAAATGCTCGCCGGAGAGAAAGAGAATGCACAGATCCCGGCCTAGGTGGATCCTGCGGGACGATAACGGCTGCTGAACCGCCCGGGAGCAGACGGCATAAGATAACAGCAGAAGACGCTGCTGCGCGGAGGAAGAGACATGGCAGAGAAAAATCTGGATTTTGACACGGTCATTGACCGGACACATACCAATTCACTCAAATATGATTTTGCGGTACAGCGGGGAAAGCCGATGGACGTGCTGCCGCTTTGGGTTGCCGACATGGATTTCCAGGTTTCTTCCTATATACAGGAGGCGCTCTCTGGCAGCGTGGCGCACGGCATCTTCGGCTACAGCGAGGCGGAAGGCAGCTACTTTGAGGCGGTTGCGGGCTGGATGAGTCGGCATTACGGATGGAACGTGGAGGAAACCTGGCTGGTCAAGACGCCGGGGATTGTTTTTGCGCTGGCACAGGCGGTGCGGGCGTTCACCGAGCCGGGTGACGCGGTGCTGCTGCAGCAGCCGGTCTACTATCCGTTTTCGCAGGTAATCCGCGATAACGGCAGGAAGATTGTGGATAACACGCTCGTGCAGGGAGAGGACGGAAGATACCGGATCGATTTTGCGGATTTTGAAGAAAAAATACGCAGCTGTAAGGTAAAGCTCTTTTTTCTCTGCAACCCACACAATCCGGTGGGACGCGTGTGGACAAGGGAGGAGCTCCTGCGGCTGGGCGACATCTGTGAAAAATACGGAGTGATTGTGGTCAGCGATGAAATCCACGCGGATTTCGTCTTTGAGGGATCGCATCAGGTACTGGTGGGTCTCAAAGAAAGCTACCGGAAATTTGTGGTGACCTGCACGGCGCCGAGCAAGACATTTAACCTTGCGGGACTTCAGGTCTCCAACATTTTTATCCCTGATGATGCGCTGCGGCGGAAGTTCGAGCAGGCGGTCGCGGCGTCCGGCTACAGCCAGCTTAACACCATGGGGCTTGTGGCATGTGAGGCGGCGTACCGGTATGGAGAGGAGTGGTACGACGCGGTGAAGGCATATATCCGTGAAAATCTTGCCTATGCGCAGCATTTTCTGGAAGAACAGATTCCGCAGGTAAAGACAGTGAAGCCGGAGGGAACGTACCTGCTGTGGGTGGATTTCCGCAGCCTGGGGCTCTCAAGGAAGGAACTGGAGGAGCTGATTGTAAAAAAAGCCGGACTGTGGCTGGATTCCGGAGACATCTTCGGCGCGGCGGGAAGAGGCTTTGAGCGGATCAATGTGGCATGTCCGCGCAGCGTGCTGACGGAAGCACTGGAGCGGCTCGCGCGTGCAGTGCGGGAATGTGTCAAATGACCGACTGTGTGTAAATAAGAACCACTTATGAAAAATGGGGTGCAAAGGCACCTCATTTTTGTTATGTTAAATACAGTTCTTGAGGACACGAAAACATGCCGGCAGAGGAAGACACTTCGGAGAGGAGGAGCATGTGAAAATCAATATTGAACTGGACAAAGCGCTGGAGGAGACCGAGGTACTGATCCGGGCAGCGAAAATGACCGAGGAAGTCAACGGAATCCTAAAAAAACTGGAGGAGCCGTCGATGCAGATGATTTCCGGTTTTGCGGGAGATACACTGGAGATACTGGAGCAGGCGGATATTATCCGCGTATACGCGGCAAAAGGAAAAGTCTATGCGGTGACGGCAAAGTGCGAATATCTGCTTCGGATGCGGCTTTACGAAGCGGAGGAACGGCTAGATCAGACGCGTTTCGTACGGATCTCAAATTCGGAGATCATCAATCTGAAAATGGCAAAACGGTTTGACCTGAGTTTTTCGGGTACGATCTGCGTGAACCTCGCGGGAGGGCAGACGGCTTACGTCTCGCGCAGATATGTGGCAAAGATCAAGCGGCTGTTGGGAATATGAGAAAGGGAACGGTGAGAGATATGAAAAAGAATGTGTTACTGAGAGGATTGTTTGGAATTCCAACCGGGATTGCGATCGGCTATGTGATCACGGTCATGATGTCGGCGTTCTGGGGCGACGGCAGCTACTATCCGTGTGTGCCTGCGTTTGTGGATGCGATGGGGAGCGAGATCCGGGCAGTTGTGGTGCAGACGGTGCTGTGCGGTCTGGTCGGCATGGTGTATGCGGCGGGATCGGTCGTGTGGGAAGTGGATCGATGGAGTCTTGCCGGTCAGACGGCGGCGTATTTTCTGATTACACTCGGCTCGGTGCTTCCGGTGGCGTATGCGGCATACTGGATGGAGCGCAGCGTCGCGGGTGTGCTTGGCTACGTCGCAATCTTTTGTGCGATCTTCGCCGGAATCTGGATTGCCCAGTATCTTGGATGGCGCGCAAAAATAAATCGTATAAATAAGAAAATAGCGCTTGACAAATAAGATTTCGCGTCCTATAATCAATTCATACAAAACATAGTAGTTTTATAGGAAAACAAAAACACCATAGAAACGGAAATGAATTGAGAACAGGAGGATTTTATTATGAGTAAAATTGCTGAGAGCGCACTGGATCTGATCGGAAACACACCTTTATTAAAGCTGAACCGCTATTCTGCGGAGGCGGGCGTAAAGGACGCAACAATCTTAGGAAAGCTGGAGTATTTAAACCCGGCAGGCTCCGTAAAGGATCGTATCGCACTGGCGATGATCGAGGATGCGGAGAAGAAGGGCATCTTAAAACCGGGCGCAACCATTATTGAGCCGACCTCCGGCAACACAGGTATCGGACTGGCAGCAGTTGCTGCGGCAAAGGGCTACCATGCCATCCTGACACTGCCGGATACGATGAGCGTAGAGCGCAGAAACCTTCTGGCAGCATACGGCGCCGAGCTGGTACTGACTGAGGGCGCGAAGGGTATGAAGGGCGCTATCGCCAAAGCAGAGGAATTAAAGGAGTCAACACCGGGCGCTGTGATCTTAGGACAGTTCGTGAACCCGGCAAATCCGGCGGCACACAAGGCAACCACAGGACCGGAGATCTGGGAGCAGACAGACGGTAAGGTAGATATCTTTGTAGCAGGCGTAGGTACCGGCGGAACGGTAACCGGTGTCGGCGAGTACTTAAAGGAGAAGAATCCGAACGTCAAGATCGTTGCGGTAGAGCCGGCAACCAGCCCGGTATTATCTAAGGGCACACCGGGTGCGCACAAGATTCAGGGTATTGGCGCAGGATTTGTTCCGGATGTACTCAACACAAAGGTGTACGATGAAGTCATCACGATTGAGAACGACGACGCATTTACAGAGGGAAGAGCGTTTGCACGCAGCGAAGGTATCCTCGTAGGTATCTCTTCCGGCGCAGCATTAAAGGCGGCAGCCATTCTGGCTGCAAGACCGGAGAACAAGGGCAAGACGATTGTGGCTTTGCTTCCGGATTCCGGAGACAGATATCTGTCCACCTCCCTGTTTGCAAAGAACTAGGAGACCGCTCGAAGAGCAAATGCCGGATCCTTTGGCAGCACGGTTTTGCCTGTGCCGCCGGAGGATCTGTTTTTGACCGTGAAATGTGTGGAAGGTCTGTTTTTGACCGTGAAATGTGTGGAAGGTCTGTTTTTGACCGTGGAAAGTGCGGAAGGTCTGTTAGTGCATGGGAAAAGTGCGGGGCATCCCGGAAAAACAGGCGCAGAGACAGGAAAACTCTGGACATTTGCTGAAAACATGATATGATATCAAAGTATCACAATGACAATCTATCGTGACAGGTGTCTTGTCACCTGAAAAGCGGATGTATAGAGAACGGAGATAAAAATGGAAGCAGAGAGAGCGAAGCGGATCAAGGAATTGCAGAAAGAGAAGGATGTTGTCATTCTTGCGCATTATTATGTGGACGGCGCCGTGCAGGAGATTGCCGATTATGTGGGTGATTCCTTTTATCTGAGCAAGGTTGCGACGAAGGTGCCGCAGAAGACGATTCTGTTTGCCGGAGTGACGTTTATGGGTGAGAGCGCGAAGATCTTAAACCCGGATAAGACGGTTGTGATGGCGGACGAGTGTGCGGACTGCCCGATGGCACATATGATTACGGCAGACCGGATCGCGGAAGTGAGAGAGGAATACGAAGATCTGGCAGTGGTCTGCTATGTGAACTCCACGGCGGAGATTAAGGCGGTATCGGATGTGTGCGTGACTTCCTCCAACGCGGTAAAAGTCGTGTCCAACATTCCGCAGAAGAATATTTTCTTCGTGCCGGACAACAACCTCGGCAGATATGTGGCGGAAAAGCTGCCGGAGAAGCATTTCATTTTCCACGACGGCTTCTGCCATGTGCATAAGAGCATTCACGCGGCAGAGCTGCAGGCGGCAAAGGATGCCTGTCCGGACGCACTGGTGCTGACGCACCCGGAGTGTACCGAGGACGTGGTTGCGATGTCCGATTTCGTGGGAAGCACGTCTGAGATTATTGATTTTGCGACGCAGAGCGACTGCAAAAAGTTCATCATCTGCACGGAGATGGGCGTATTCTTTGAACTGCAGCAGAAGAATCCGGATAAGAAGTTCTATTCGGTGGGACACAGACAGTTCTGCCCGAACATGAAGAAAGTGACGATCGATAAAGTCGAGCAGGTGCTTGAGAAGCTCGGCAGCGGAGAACTTGAGGAGATCACGCTCTCCGACGAGATCCTGACCCGTGCCGCAAAGCCGCTGCAGCGCATGTTGGAACTTGCAAAATAACGGCGGACGCTATATGATAGAAGCGGACAGGCGTAAACGTTACAATATACAGGAGTATCTATGTTAAATCAATTTTCCAGAACAGAATTATTATTAGGAAAAAAGGCTATGGAGCGGCTCTCGCGTGCGAGGGTCGCTGTTTTTGGCATTGGCGGTGTGGGAGGCTACACCGTAGAGGCGCTGGTGCGCAGCGGTGTGGGAGCTATCGATCTGATCGACGATGACAAGGTCTGCCTCACCAATCTGAACCGTCAGATCATTGCAACGCGCAGCACCGTAGGGAAATATAAGGCGGAGGTCATGCGTGACCGCATTCTCGACATCAACCCGGACTGCAAGGTGGAGGTGCACAAGTGCTTCTATCTGCCGGAGACGAGAGACGAGTTCGATTTTTCGAGCTATTCGTATGTCGTGGACGCAGTCGATACTGTGACGGCAAAGATTGCGCTGGTCATGCAGGCGAAAGAAACAGGAACGCCGATCATCAGCAGCATGGGCGCCGGCAACAAGCTGAATCCGGCAATGTTTGAGGTGGCGGACATCTATAAGACGTCGGTCTGCCCGCTGGCGAAGGTCATGCGCCGCGAGCTCAAAAAGCGCGGAGTGAAGAAACTAAAGGTGGTGTATTCCAGGGACCAGCCGGTCACGCCGATCGAGGATATGTCGATCAGCTGCCGTGCGCACTGTATCTGCCCGCCGGGAGCGAAGCATAAATGTACGGAGCGCCGTGCGATTCCGGGTTCCAACGCATTTGTGCCATCGGTGGCAGGATTGATCATTGCATCGGAGGTCATCAAGGACCTTGCGGCAGAATAGAGAATGAGGGACAGGCATGTATCATAGAACCATAGAAGAACTGCAGAAGGATGAGCGGGAAAAAGTTATCATAGACATCCGCAGAGAAGCTGATTTTTTGAGAGAGACATATCCGGGAGCGAACCATATCTACTGGGAGGAGTTCGAGGCGCACAGAGACGAGGTGCCCAAAGACCGCCCGGTTTACCTGATCTGCTATACGGGAGAGCGCAGCGACGAGCTGGCGCGCGAACTTTTAGAAGAGGGTTATGAGGTATACAGTGTGCAGGGCGGATACCGTGCGTACCTGCGCATGAAGCTGCTGGAATCCATGGAACAGACAAAAGCCCCGGACGCCGGGGAGAAGAATGCGGACCGCTGCAGCGAGATCGAGCGCAGCATTGTCAAAAAGTTCCGCAAAGAGATCTGGCGGAAGTTCACAAAGGCGATCAACGAATACGAGCTGATCCAGGACGGTGACAAGATCGCCGTCTGTATTTCCGGAGGAAAAGATTCCATGTTGATGGCGAAGCTGTTTCAGGAGCTGGAGCGCCACGGCAAGAAGAATTTCGAGGTGGTATTCCTCGTCATGAATCCGGGGTATAATGAGATCAACTACGAGACGATTGTAAACAACGCCAGAATCTTAAACGTCCCGATCACGGTATTTACCTCCGAGATCTTTGACATTGTGGCGGGTGAGGAGGAATCTCCGTGCTACCTGTGCGCGCGCATGCGCAGAGGGCATCTCTACAGCAAGGCAAAGGAGCTCGGCTGCAACAAGATTGCGCTGGGGCATCATTTTGACGATGTGATCGAGACCATCCTTATGGGAATGCTTTACGGGGCGCAGGTACAGACGATGATGCCGAAGCTGCACAGTACGAACTTCCCGGGGATGGAGCTGATCCGTCCGCTGTATCTGGTGCGCGAGGAGGACATCATCCACTGGATGAATTACAATGACCTGCACTTTATTCAGTGTGCCTGCCGTTTCACGGAAAGCTGTGCTTCCTGCGGCGGTACGGAGAAGGGTTCCAAGCGCGCGGAGATCAAGGATCTGATCCGGGAACTTCGCAAGAAGAATCCTTACATTGAGAAGAATATCTTCCGCAGTGTGGAGAACGTCAACCTGAACACTGTGATCGGTTATAAAAAAGATGGTGTCCGCCATCATTTTCTGGATGAATATGACAAAGCATAATCTTTGATTTTGTGTCATTTTTATCCCCCCGAGGGGCTTGTGCGGCCCCTCTTTTTCATGCTATCCTTTGTGCACTGGGCAGAAATGCCGGAATTTTGTACAGGGGAGAATAAATAATGAAAAAGAGATGGATGGCGCTGCTTTGCGCGGCAGCAGTGACGACAACGCTGTTTGCCGGATGCGGCAGCACGGGTGCAGAGCAGACAGGTAATAACGCCGGCAGCACGGCGACGGAGGCGGCACAGGGAAAGGACAGTGCCAGTGGAGAGGGCATGGCGCAGAGCGTGGCAGGAACCGCAGATACGGTCATCGTGGCGATGAGTCCTTCTTCGGAGCCGGCGGCGGGATTTAACCCTTGCATCAACTGGGGCTGTGGGGAACACTGCCATGAACCGCTGATCCAGTCGACGCTGATCCGGACGAACGTGGATATGGAGTTCGAGAACGATCTGGCGACGGATTACAGTGTGAGTGAGGACGGGATGACCTGGACGTTCCACATCCGGGATGATGTGAAGTTCACGGACGGGGAGCCGTTGACGGCGTCGGATGTGGCATTTACGTTTAACACGGCGCTTGCCACGCCGAATTCGGAGGCGGACTTAAGTATGCTCGATTCCGTGGAGGCACTTGACGATACCACGGTGATTTTCCATATGAGCAAGCCGTACAATGCATTTTTGTATACACTGGCGGTGTTCGGCATCGTGCCGGAGCACTGCTACGATGAAGCAACCTACGGCGAGAATCCGGTCGGTTCGGGCAGATATGTGCTGACCCAGTGGGACAAGGGACAGCAGGCGGTATTAGAGGCGAATCCGGACTACTACGGGGATGAAGTGCAGATGAAAAAAGTCATTGTCCTGTTCATGGAGGAAGACGCGGCGCTTGCGGCGGTAAAAGCGGGTCAGGTGGACATCGCCTACACGTCTGCGGTGTACAGCGACGAGCAGGTGGACGGCTATCAGCTTCTGGTCTGTAAGTCGGTGGATTCCAGAGGGATTTCACTTCCTTCGATTCCAGCAGGAAATGAGGTCGTTGACGGAGATACTGTCTATGCGGCGGGAAATGATGTAACCTGCGATGTGGCACTCCGTCAGGCAATGAATTACGCACTTGACCGCCAGACCATGATCGATCATGTGTTAAACGGCTACGGCGAGGTCGCTTACAGCGTATCGGACAACATGCCGTGGTCGAGCGAGTCCATGATTATTCCGTATGATGTGGATAAGGCAGAGCAGATTCTTGCGGACGGTGGATGGAGTGATACGGACGGCGACGGCATTGTGGAAAAAGACGGTCAGAAAGCGGAATTTACCGTGTACTATTCCGCGTCCGATTCCGTGCGGCAGGCACTCACGGCAGAGTTCTCCAACCAGATGAAAGCGGTTGGGATTAACGTATTGTACGAAGGTCTGGGAAGCTGGGACGAGCTGTATGCAAAGATGTACTCCGACCCGATCACCTGGGGCTGGGGTTCCAACTCACCGGTGGAGGATTATCAGCTGTACTATACCGGCGGTTCCTGCAATTTTACGGGATATTCCAATGAGAAGACGGACGAACTTCTGGATGCGGCGCTTGCTGCGACGGATATGAATGAGTCGTACCGTCTCTGGCAGCAGGCACAGGAGGATGTCGGGCCGGATGCCGAGGCGCTCTGGGTATGGTTTGCCAACGTAGATCATCTCTACTTTGCGCGGGATGGCCTGGCAGTGGCGGAGCAGAAGCTGCATCCGCATGGTCACGGCTGGTCGTTAGTCAACAATGTCGACCAGTGGACCTGGGAATAGATGAGGGAAGAATGAATATCAGGCATTACATAAGCTTTTTTATAAAAAATGTAATAAAAATGCTGACACTGCTGATCGGTGTCAGCATTGCCGCGTTTATGCTGGTGTCGTTGTCACCGATTGATCCGGTACAGGCGAACGTCGGAGCGACAGCTTACATGCGCATGACGCCGGAGAAGCGGGCGCAGATGGAGTCCTACTGGGGGAAGGATGTCCCGCCCGCAGAGCGCTATCTGAACTGGGCGAAGGATTT
>ULTN01017909.1_pt1 | contig 9693 bp, 18 predicted proteins | sample 1957681 | NCBI WGS metagenome assembly ULTN01 (sample SAMEA4835736, study PRJEB28245) | human gut metagenome | biome: gut microbiome; material: fecal sample | place: Denmark | collected 2008
TTTTATTTATCTATTTAAATTTCAATCAATTATAAATATTATCAAAAAAAGAAGTATGATAGGGAGGGTATTTATTCTCCTATACAATAGATAACATGTTCAGTTATGCTACCCTCATATATAGAAATTTTGAAAATCTCTTTTATATGAGGCTTCCTTCCTTTTTTTTTCTTTTTAGCCGGTTTTTTTATTGAGAAAGGGGTAGGACATTTCTTTTCTTTCCTATGGGTTTGACTTTCCTGTTTTTCTTTCTTGATATGTACAGAGATATGGATTTGGTTTCCTATTGGCGATTTTTGGTGGGTTGTCCTATCCGTTTTTCTTTCGGAAGGGGAATCCTTGCGGATTCTTTGTCCCTTCCGAGGGATAATCGCTTCGCTCAATACATAAAATCTCCCTATTTTGACAAAATGATTTAGAAATAATTGATTTTTCTATCAAAATGATAGCAGGGAAATCGGGTTTTCAAAACTTTTTTCGCTATAAGGGAGTGGACGAAAATTGAAAAATTTAAATTATTGATTTTCAGACTTATGTGATTTTTGATGGGTTTCATTCAGCTTATTTTTCGACTGTTTTTGAATTTTGACTATTTGTAAAGTAAACAAAGGCTATCTCTATTAAAATGATACCAATAAAAGACCAAAAACAGGCTAAAATGTAACGGTTTATTGTTACAAAATAGGGTAAATCTCCTACTACAAATACATCTGGATTGCTATAAATTACACCTAAATGAATGGAATTTTGCCTTCTGGAAGGGTAGTTTCTCTTATTTAACCTTCTGTAACTATTTTCCTACTAAAATGTAACTGTTTACTTTTACTTTTTCAGATTGGTTTTAACAATTTAGGTAAAATGAGACAAGAAAATGGTGATTGGACTTATTGTATATTTTTCAATAAGGTGAAAAAAGTGCAGTTTTGGATAGTTTTTGAGTTAAACAATTAAATATCAATAATTTATGAATTTTGAATTTCCGACTTCCCTTATAGGCGAAAATGAATTTACTTATTGTATATTTTTGACTCAAAATAGAGTGATTTTAATGTCTAAAACATGGATTTTTGATTTTAACATTTGGGTAGGAGAGAGGGAGAGAGTATTTATAAGTAACAAACTTTTTATGGATTTGTCACAATATAATATGTCAAACAGTATTTTCAGACTAAAATGTAACATTATATTGCGACAAATCGGGTGATTTTTTAATTTTCATTTTGAGATATATTCTTTCAAGAACTTGTTCACGAGATACACTTGCCCTTTTCCGGTTACAAGAGGTGTGCTTACCGTAATCAGATCACCGTTCGGTTTTGTAATCGTTCTTTTCTTGATCTCGAACATCCCTGCTTCTACCCATCTTTGCATAGGCTGATTATAGTATTCTCCTTTTGTTCCCAGATAACCTTTCTTTCTTAACCACTTGAATAATCTGTTTTGTCCGATCTCCATTCCGTTTTGACAGATTATCTTTGCAAGCTCCGCAACAAGACAGGATCGTTTGGATTCGGTTACAGCCATTGCGAAAATCACTTTTGGAGTATCTTCTTCAATTCTCTTTTCCAATTCTTTATTTTCAGCAGACAATTCTCCCACTTTTACTTCAAGTGCTCTCTTTTCTTTCTGTTCCTCTATCCACTTTTCTGCTCTTTTTATAATCTCTTTCATTTTATTGAAAGCTGCGATATATTCTAATTTAAACTGGATTGCTTTTTCTCCGGTAAATCCCATAACAAGAAGCGTAAATCCCGTTTCCGTCATTGCATAGAATTTCATTTTCTTAGAACCGCCATTTGGGATTTCAACATCTTCTTCCAATTGCGCAAAATTGCGTTTTCGTTCATTTTCAGGTAGTTTGATTAAAAGATCTTCTATCGCTCTAATAACATCAGAGTGTCTTTTCCCAAACTTCATTGCTACCAATCTACTATTGGTTAATACTTGGTTTTCTTTTCTGTAAACTATCAGCCAGTTCCTCAAAGGCGATGTTAATCAAATCACAGTCTTTAGATGTTCGGATTTTGTCTGATACGCCGGCTGATTCAATAAGTATTTCTACATTATTGGCAAAGGTTTCTAACGCCAATATCTTTGCTTCTCTCTTATTCATATTTCTTATTGTTTGCTGTTGTTCCACTTCGCGTTATCCGGTATTATATCTCTAAAGCATTTCGGCACATCACCTTGATGCCACCAATCATTAGATATCACCTTTTCACCAGAGTTTTTAATGGCTTCCATCGTCCTACCGCCAAAACCTAAAAATCGTCTTGTCATGTTATTTGTATTAGGAACGAATGGGTTGGCAATGTATGAGGTTCCATCTATAATTAGCCAATTGGGATCGTTTTTGTGCTGTTCATACATTCTTATCCAGAATGCACAATGATAGCAGACACCGTCTCTTTCCATAATTGAACGAATATCACATTTGACAAAATGTTCCGGATTCATATCATGGATTTTATTTTGTCCCGATCCATCTTCTTGTCCGCACTTAGGACATGTCTTTTTCTTCGTTTCCATATTGTTTATGCTGTTTTTAAGGTAATAGATCATCTAAATAAGCCCATGATTCCATTTCATAAAATCTGTATAAAATACATCCTGGACGGCTGGATACAAAAACTTTGTTCTCTTCCAACACACCCATAACAGGAAAGCGTTTCGTCATCCCCACCTTTTTAGGGATAAATATAGCAAGACGATAGCATTCTGGAATTATTGTTATGGGGTGCCACACGCTGCCTATGCGCCATTCTGCACCAGCTTTAAAAAGAGGAACAGCAAATTCTATATCTTGTTTCATGTCTTATTGATACTTAATAACAGGCACTTCTTCTACTATTTTATAACTCAAACATCTCTTCAGAACTTCCCTGATTTGACTTTCCAAATCAGAAAGTGCTATACTATTGAAATATCCTTCGTTGCCTAATCTGTTTGTAGGTAATTTGATCCCATAAGAATGAATCTTATCCACATCTTCTTTTGACAAGGTAGTGGTAAACACTCCTTCTTTGGTGACATTCACTTTAACAGTTACAGACAAAATGTTGTTAGCATTCTTTTCCGTTATATTCAATGTCGTTAATGTTGCCATATCTCAATTTTTAGCATTATACTTTATCTTCATATTGTTTATGGTGAACCTTCTCTCTGTCAGTGTAGTAATCTCTTTCTATTAAGTCCATAAGTTCGGACATGCTTTCAGAATTATCGTCAGATGATTTTCCTTTGAAGAAATATCTCATATAGTCTGACAATTGATTGGCGGCAGCACGAAAATTCCTTTCCTTTTCCTTCCATTCATCAGTAGGAACAAAGCCTCTTTCCTTGAAATGAACCATATATAAATCAAGATAATAGACAGACAAGTCCGCCATATTAAGTGACAAATTAAGTGTTTTCGCAGCCCAGGAAACAAGAGATTTTTCCATGTTCTGTTCCTGGTAATAGAACTTGTCTTTGGATTTTAAGTAATCCAGTTCTTCTTGCAGGCGTATTCTTTTTTGGTTCAGAAAAGAAATTTTTGCCCAATTCCTTGTACTTCTTGCTTTACTGATTTCTCTTTGAACTTCCCTTAACTCAATAGAGACTTCTGTTTTTGTTCTGTCTTTCGTTTCCATATTTTGTTGTTTTTGAGATGATTAATTTATTCTACATCGAAAAGTTGATCCATAGAAACAAGTTCTTTTTTCAAATCTTCTTCGTTATTGAATCTAACTTTTATACTGCCAAAAGAAGTTTTGAATAGGATATAATGTACATTTTCATCAGGACGGGAAACAGGTTTATATTCCCGGAACATGATCTTTCTGATATAACTGTTTCCTACTTTCACAAAATCCGGGAATGTTGATACTAAACGTTCTTTAACCGGAATCATTTCTTTATTATCCTTGAAAGGAATAATTTCTTCTTTTCCTCTGATTTTTATGGAAAGATAGGGTGAGATGTTTGCTATTTGATCTTGAAACTTGAAATAAGAAACAGCTTGTTTAGGTAGTCTTCTGTTTTGTAAGATAAAATAAGCCATTGCGATACAGTAATTTAAAAAAATGAGATAAAACCCGGCGGAAGCCGATCTTTACGGAAAGATGATGAATCATTCCGCCGGGAAACTTAAAAAATATATGGAAACGTTGGGTTATTATTGTTTAGGATCGTCTTTTGTTCCCACCAAATGTTCGTTTCCTTCAAAAGGGATACATTCATCCCACATACCGGAAATGGTAAAATACTTGCCTTCTTTTGAAATGTGGGAAAATAAATCACAACGCCAAACGTTAAACATTCCTTCTTCGCAATCCTTTGTAAGCACTTTCTGAAAAGGCTGGAATTTTGGTGTTTCTTGAATCTTTACCGCAATATATAAAGGTATTGAAATTACACCACAAACAGAAATAGGTTTCTTTGCAGAATTGAAAATAAAAGGATTGTTAGTTGCAATAGAATTTTTAGTTATATCCAAAGGTTTCAATTCGTATTTTCCCAGTTCAAGCATCCATTCATAAAACACATAAGGAAGATCATTTAAATAGATATCTCCTGTATCCTCTACTTTTTCAATAACTAAGCATTTTCCACAAAGTTCACTTAATACCTTTGTGAATGAGCAACTGTAACCGGTCACTGTTACATTCCCTTTTTCGTCTTTGTTATTGTTGTACCAATCAAGACTTTTGATCCGCACAATGTCGCCTTTTTTAAATTTTGTTTCCATACTTTTCGTTTTTATTTTGTTTGTTACTATCAATAAATCAATCCTTCTTCTCATCGCCAAATAAGTCTTTTGGAGAAACATCAAGAATATCAGCTATTTCTTTTAACCGGTTCATGGTAGGATTCCCATTCAGACATCTATAAAGAGATTGTCTTGTTACTCCTAATTTTTCTGACATCTGGGTCACAGAAATACCTTTTTCTTGCATAATCTCTTTAATTTTTAATCCATTTTTTTGCATTAAGTTTAAAATCGTTTTCTTTATTCTGCCGCAAATGTAACACTTTAATGTTACATGACAAAATATAATGTTACATTTTTGTCGAAATTCAGTCAAAAACCTTTAGTGTCAAAATAACACCAACAAGAATGACTGCGATAGGAACAATGATTATCTCATTGTCGGGTACACATACCTTTGCTAAACCATCTGTTACAAGATACGTCATCACCGACTTAACCAATCTGCTTTCTGTTTTCTTACCTTTTCTCATGTTGATGCAAAGATATATGTAACAGTATAATGTTACAACACTATTAACATTTGTTAAAGTATTTGTTTTTAAATAGGAGAGGACTTACTTTTGAAAACAAAAAGTACAGCTATGGCTACATATCAAGAAAGACTGGAAGCAGCTAAAGTAAAACTGCAAAAGATTTATCCGAACGCAACAATAGAACAAACCATTGACGATAATGGGAACGCTATTTGGAGAACAGTTGTGCCGGGAGTGAAAATCATCGAAAGTATGAATGTAAATGCTTTGGAAATCGTAGTAGAAAATCTTCGACAAGCTTACAGAGCTAAGTTGGGGGTGAAAAGAAATTGACAATTGAATGATGTAATACTTTATCGTTGGCGATAAACAGAATGCTCGAAAGGTGCACTTGTGAAAGTGCACCTTTTCTTTTATCTTTGACACGGTTAATTAACTCAAAATAAATATCACCATGAACAAGATTTTATTAGCGTTAGCATTTTTGCTCTCCTGCGTTACCTGCATTTTTGCACAAGGAGAGTTGCCGGAAGAAACAGTTGACTATGCAACGAACTTTGCAACTTTCGCCGGCGTAGTAGGTGTTACAACTGTTGTAACGGAGTTCATCAAAAAACTTTTCAAGACAGAACCGTCAGAATGGGTTCAACGGATTATTTCTTGGGTAATCGGTATCGGACTTGGTATGTTCGCCTGGGGCTTCCACTTAGGCATGTTTGAAGGATTGGATTGGTGGCAAGCATTGCTATGGGGATTTGGAGCTGGATTAGCTTCGAACGGATTTTGGGACACTGGACTTGTCGAATGGTTGTTTGGATTATTCACTAAAAAGAAGGCAGCATTATAATAAGACAATACAACTCTTTTTTGAATTTCATATTTTTAGGTTTTGGGCGCGGTGGGCAAGAGCTTCCGCGCCATTTTTGTACATTAAATATATAGTTTATGACGATCGAAGAAAAATACTCAAAACTAAAAGACATCTTCTTTAAAGACTTTATTGTCGCTACAGAAGAAACTACTTGCAGAGGAACAAATATCCCTGCCAGCAAAAGAGTGAAAAGTCCGAACACAGGACTAAAAATCCTATATTGGGGTGATGGAACTATCAACATGGCGGAATACCTTCACTACCTTTTGATGGAATCGTTACTGGGAGACAAGACTTGCAACAACAAAATACTCTGGTGCTTGAAATCCCTCCAGAGGTTGTCAACGAGTGCCTACGAGGATGAAAAGATGAAGAATCCAAAAGTGTATTTTGTACGCGAAAAAGGGTTTTTCCTTCGAGACGATATTTCATCCTCTTCCTGTGGTCTTTTTGATGCCATAAAAATAGAAAGCGGTTATTCCAATGGGATTGAACTTGAAAACGAAGATCCATGCTTTTCCCCTTTCGTATCACAAGATCAGATTTGGAACTTGTTGCCCTCTCTTTCTCTTTTAATAGACGTTTTTAAAGGACAAGAAATAGGAAATCTGGCAAAAGAAATACTGCATGATATTCTTTCCTATGTTTCCGATCATGGACACACCATTTACAATCCCTATTTCAGTGCGCTAAAGCATTTTTGGACTTACCTTCCATCCATGAATACAGAAAAGCTGAAACCTTGGGACAGAGTAGAGGATAGGAACAATCATTTGAAATACACTGTAAAGGTAAAAAGAGGTGCGAACAATTGGTATTTTGCTTACGGATTCAGAAAAACCCTCAAAAAGTTTGTACCGGAAGCGAAATTGAACGGATTTATGACCTTTTTGTACAGTGTCTGGTACATTCCTTTCATTTTCCTTGCTGATAGGGTGTATTTCCCTATCGTGACACGGTTTGGAGTAAAAAGAAAGGACAATTCCTATTACTGTATGTCATCTGCGGGTGATGTTTGGTATGCCGGTAGGAAAAATTATCTCAAAAGAGTGTGCAAAAAGTTTAATGAGGATAAAGAATATGCTTTTCCTGCACTTGCAGAGTGTCTAAAACAGGAAAAATGGCAATATATTGACATAAAAGCATTGGAAAAATGGCTGAATGACTATGAATTTGACGAAAATTCGTTGGAATCACCCGTCAAATTCCTAACTTTGTCATGTTACTTGAAGTTGATCCAATCGCTTGCTTAGACAATCAATTCTTTCATGTTTTCTCCCGTTCTTCTTTATTGAGGGACGGGAGTTTTTGTTTCCATTAACGAGAGTGTAACACTAAAATGTTACATTTTAAAGTAATTTAACTCCATAGACTGCATTTTGTACAAAAACGATATTACTTTTGCAGCACAATCAAGTAACAACAATAAAAATAACAATCATGAAACCTTTCAATTTAGAAGAAGCAAAAGTAGGCAAACCCGTCTGCACAAGAAATGGTAGGAGAGTGGAAATCATTTCTTTTGAAAATCCGAGCAACAACAACTATCCTATTTTGGCAAAAGTATTTTTCGGTAAAGATGATTATGAAGAATTTACCTTTACAGAAAGTGGAACGTTTTTCGTTGCTGGTAAAGAATCTGAAGCAGATTTAATGATGACAGAAGATGAAACGGAAATAGAAATCCCTTCACTCTGGACACAATCTTGTACAGAAGAAAACACAAAGATCAATTATACAATCAAAAACTAATAGAAGATATGGAAGTAAAGATGACGGAAAGACAAGCATTGCTTTATGAAGCGAGAAAGAAAAAGCCGTTTAGGGCTTTTATTATGACCTGTATGTGGGGCGGATTTGGGCTTTATTACACCGGTAAACCCATTATCGCATCCATCCTGACCATCTGTACCCTGTACAATCTTTTAGGAGCTGTAATCACCTTATTTAAGATCGATCTGGTAAACTGTGTCGAACACCTACTTTGGTTTACAGGATTTTGGATTTTTTCAATCCTGATAGCAGTTCCTCTGGCCGAGGACACAAACAACAACATCAAACGTGAAATCATTAAAAGCAACAAAATAGCATGAAAAGAGTAATTTTTATCAGTGCATTATTTACACTTATTTCGATGTGTGGATGCAAGCAGGAAGCCTCTAAAGAATCAGAAATTTCTAAAGAGCAAGAAACTCCCAAAGAATTGAACACCTATCAACTCATGGATATCCAATTTAAAATATTGGATGCTTCTTCTAAAGATTTTTTAGTTGAAGAAGCCGATAAACTCATTCCAAAACAAAGTTCGATATTTACGATATGAAAGATATGAAAACCTTTATGGACGGAATTCTGGATTATCTGAAAGAGAAGAAAGGATTAAAGAAAGAAGGGATGGTCGAAGATATAGACAAACCAGATTACAAGACTGTTGCTTTCTTTTGGGACGGTGGATTTAGTGTAGTTGAATTGAAACAAAACGGAACGATTGGGCTTGATCTCATTTTTACCAACTATTACGACATGAACAAACAGAAAAAGAAATAGGAATATGGAAAGGACAGTAAAATATTTTATAAGCAAAAGAAGAAGGCTTTTGTACTTATATTACGAATGGGATGGAGATGTAATGAAAGCGTTCTTGTCAAACTTCTTTCTGCGAAGTATGGATGTAGAAGTCATTCCCAAAGAGCAAAACAGATCAAATGAAGATTTATTGATGGTAGGGTTCACTCCAGGAAAGAGATTCCTATTAAGAATAGGTGATGGCATTTTACGTAACCCAAGTTGGAGTGCTGCCAGACGAATGAGAAGAGAATATGGCAGGGATCAAAATCCTTTTCCCGGTCTTGTGGAAGTAACAGATGAAGAAAAGATACGATACATAGAAGAACAAAAAGAAAAAGGAATTATAAAATTCGATGAATCTTTTGTGAAATCTTTACTACCTTTGAACAAAAGAGTAGAAAACGAAACAAAAGACCAAGAATTTTAATCATAGTATATGTGTAAATTAAGTTCTGATCATCAAAAAAAGGGTAGAACTATTGTGAAATACCTTCCTACCCAAATCTTCAAAAGCAGATATAGTGTGTTAAAATCATAATCTTTACCAAAGCCTCAACAGTTTCTTCAAATTCTTATTTTACTATTCGATGGGTGGGTAGCGGTCAGATTGATTTGCTACCCATTTTCTTTATCTATGATAATATATGTTTATGACCTCAATTTCTTTTATAGTGGATTAGATAAACTCTTATATAATCATTATACATGTATAAATGAACAATACTTGTTCATGTCTCCCCACCCAATCCCCCAACCCCCTTTCGACCTCCCAAAGGGGACTATGTTGGGGAACAAGGACACTGCATTCTGTTTTTCAAAACTCGTAAACTTCGTTCTTAAAAACATCATTTGGTCAAAGGAAAATTACATTTTCCCTTTTCCCCAACATTCTGTAATAATTATATATATTATATAGAAAACATAAAGTTTTCTTATAATTATAGTCCCCGAAAAGCAATTTCGGCAATAGGAATTGCCTTCTATTGCCTTTCTTAGGACGATTGCTTTCAAAGATTCTTTTAGTAGGA
>ULTN01032621.1_pt1 | contig 9578 bp, 5 predicted proteins | sample 1957681 | NCBI WGS metagenome assembly ULTN01 (sample SAMEA4835736, study PRJEB28245) | human gut metagenome | biome: gut microbiome; material: fecal sample | place: Denmark | collected 2008
CTGCATCGCCTTCTTTTAATGCATCAAAGACAGCTTTTGCACTGATGGACTCTCCTCTTTCTCTTAAAGAAGACGGAGTATCATGGGATGCCAGATATTTCTTTGCCAGACGAACGATACCGGTTGCAGATGTCATCTGCTCGAGGCATCCGTGGTTTCCGCAGTTGCAGACCGCTTCTTCTTCCGGATCAACACATGCATGACCAACCTCGCCGCCTGCGCCGTGAGCACCTGCTACGATCTTGCCGTCCACGATGATTCCGCCGCCGACACCGGTTCCAAGGGTAACCATAACCAGGTTCTTGCTTCCCTTTCCGCCGCCTGCCCACATCTCACCGAGAGCTGCTGCGTTTGCGTCGTTTGCTGCTTTTACTGCCATTCCGCCGAGTTCGTCGGAAAGCTCTTTTACGATATTTTTATATCCCCAGTTCAGGTTGACTGCGATGGAAAGCTCACCTTTGTCATTAACCGGGCCAGGTACGTCGATGCCGACACCGGCAACATCATCTGCTGCGATACCCTTCTCACCCATTTTTGCTTTTACGCTTTTTGCGATATCCGGCAGAATTTCGCTTCCGCCGTTTTCGGTGCGGGTCGGGATTTCCCATTTGTCCAGCAGAGTTCCGTCTGTCTGGAACAGTCCGCATTTTACTGAAGTACCCCCAACATCGATTCCAAATACATAGTTTGCCATTTTCTTACTTCTCCTCTCTTTTTTTCACTAAGTTAGCCTGTACACGGCGGTACAGCTCCTGTGCGGCATTGTAGCCCATCTTCTTCTGTCTGTGGTTGACAGCAGCGGTTTCTACGATGATCGCCAGGTTACGGCCCGGACGGATCGGAAGGGAATGGCAGACAACCTTGTTTCCAAGGAACTCAATATACTCTTCTTCCAGGCCCAGACGGTCGTATTCTTTCTCTTTGTCCCACTCTTCAAGCTTGATAACAAGGTCGATAGACTGGGTATCCTTTACGCTCTCGACACCAAACAGCGTCTTGACGTCGATGATACCGATACCGCGCAGCTCGATAAAGTGACGCGTGATATCCGGTGCCGTTCCGACCAGCGTAATGTCGCTGACACGGCTGATTTCAACCACATCATCGCTGACGAGACGATGGCCTCGTTTGATCAGCTCCAGTGCAGCCTCGCTCTTTCCGATTCCGCTCTCGCCCATGATCAGAACGCCCTCGCCGAATACATCGACCAGCACGCCGTGGATGGAGATCATCGGGGCAAGCTGGACATTCAGCCAGCGGATGATTTCAGCCATGAAAACGGAAGTCGATTTGTCTACCGCAAAGGCCGGTACCTGATAACGATTGCACAGCTCCAGAATTTCCGGTCCCGGAATCATCTTCGTGGTGAAAATGACACATGGGATCTTGCGGCTTACAAACTCTTCAAACGCGCGGACGCGCTCGCTCTCTTCAAGATGCTGCAGATACGTGAACTCTACATAACCGATGATCTGCACACGCTCATTGGCAAAATGCTCATAGTAACCGGTCAGCTGCAGTGCAGGACGGTTGATATCCGGTGTGGCAATGACAAGATCTGTCATATCAACCTCTGGTGTCAGGTTGCGGAGATCCATTTCCTCCACCATTTTGGTCATTTCAATTTCTTTCATTTTCCTGTCCTCCGACTTCATTCGACGTCTTTTTAAATCCGTCTCTTCTATGATTTTAGCACAATAAAGCATCACGGGCAACCTAGAAATTTAACTATTTTGACGAATCCTCATTTTCCTCCTGTGCAGGTGCGTGAAAGAATGTGTAAACCTGCTCCGCCGCCTTTTTATTCATGCCCGGAAGTCCGGAAAGTTCTTCCACGGTTGCCGCCTTGATATCATCAATTCCCTGAAAGTGGCGCATCAGTTCTTTCCTTCTTGTCGGCCCGATGCCCGGGATGTCGTCGAGAATGGAGTGGACCTGGCCCTTGCTCCGCAGCAGGCGGTGGTATTCGATTGCAAAGCGGTGCGCCTCGTCCTGCACGCGTGTGATCAGTTTGAAGCCCTCGCTGTTCCGGTCGATCGGGATTTCCACGTTTCGGAAATACAGACCCCTCGTGCGGTGCTTGTCGTCCTTTACCATACCGCAGACCGGAATCGCAAGATCCATTTCTTCAAGCACCTCAAGCGCAATGTTGACCTGGCCGCGTCCGCCGTCCATCATGATCAGGTCCGGCAGCCGCTCGAAACCGCTGTCCTCCTGGATACCGCGCAGAAACCGGCGGCTTAAGACCTCTTTCATACTGGCGTAATCGTTCGGTCCCTCGACGGATTTGATCTTGAATTTTCGGTAATCGGCGCGCTTTGGCTTTCCTTTCTCGTAGACGATCATCGAGCCGACCGACTGGAAACCGCTGATATTGGAGATATCGTACGCCTCGATACGGTCGATCGACGGCAGGTTCAGCCATCTGGCGATCTCTTTTACGGCACCGACCGTCCGACCCTCTTCCCGCTTAATCCGCTCGCGGTCCTGGTCGAGAACGATCTGTGCGTTCCGCTCTGCCAGTTCCACCATTTTTTCCTTGCTGCCCTTTTTCGGCACGCGGATGCGGACCTTCTGGCCCCGTTTGCTGCTTAAATACTCTTCCATCAGCTCCTGCTCGGCAATCTCCTCGGAAATCATGATTTCCCGCGGAATGAACGGCGTGCCGGAATAGAACTGTTTCATAAACGTGAGCAGCACCTCGCTTTTCTGCTCCTCCTCGCCGATCCGCAGATAATAATGCTCCCGCCCGATCAGCTTTCCGTTCCGGATAAAGAAGACCTGCGCCACCGCATCCTCTTTGTCCATCGCAAGCGCAATGACATCCTTGTCCTCGCCGTCACTGTTCGTAATCTTCTGCCGCTCGCCGATCCTGCGCACGCTGTCGATCAGATCACGGTACTCCGCCGCCTGCTCGAACCGCATCTCCTCAGCCGCCTCCGTCATTTTTCCAGTCAGCTCTTTGATAATGTCATTGTAATTTCCATTCAGAAAACTGATCGCCTTTTTGATCTGCTCGCCGTACTCTTCTTTGGAAATGTATCCCTGGCACGGCGCCTTACACTGGTGGATGTGATAGTAAAGACACGGGCGGTCCTTGCCGATCTCCTTTGGCAGGCTCTTATTGCAGGAACGGATATCGTACAGCTTCCGCAACAGTTCGATCGTATCTTTCACAGCTCCGGCGCTCGTGTACGGGCCGAAATATTTCGCCTTGTCCTTCTTCATCTGATGGGAAAACAGAATGCGTGGAAAATCCTCGTTCACGGTCACCTTAATGTACGGGTACGCCTTGTCATCTTTCAGCATCGTATTGTATTTCGGACGGTGCTCTTTGATAAGGTTGCACTCCAGCACGAGCGCCTCCAGTTCGGAATCCGTCACAATATACTCAAAGCGGGCGATATGCGTGACCATCCGCTCAATCTTCGGCCCTTTGTTGCGGCTCGTCTGGAAATACTGGCGGACACGGTTTTTCAGCGAAATCGCCTTTCCTACGTAGATAATTGTATCGTCCGCGTCGTGCATCAGATAGACGCCGGGTTTCCCCGGCAGTTTTTTCAGTTCTTCCTGGATATCAAACGCCATATGACCCTCCTCTTTTTGGGACTGTAATGTTGAAAATGCCCAGCGTGCAGAGATCGTTTTCTCTGCTCCCGCCGGGCCTTTTCGCTTTCTTTTTATACTTCTGGATTTACGGTAAAATCCGCCTCCGGAAGTGCTGTATTTTCTGTTTCTGTATTTTCTGGATTTTCAACCGCTTCTTCCGCATTTCCATTCCGTTTTGCAATCACCTGATGAAAAATCTCCATAAATTCTTTTCCGGTGATCGTCTCTTTCTGGATCAGGTAAGCTGCGATTTCATCCATCGCATCGCGGTTAGCTGCCAGAAGTTCTTTTGCCTGCTCATACGACTCTTTCAGGATCTTCATGACCTCGTGGTCGATTTCGGTTGCTGTGGCATCGCCGCAGTTTAAGACCATTCTTCCGTCGAGGTACTGATTCTGCTGGGTCGCAAGACCGATCAGGCCGAATTTCTCCGACATACCGTACTGCGTGATCATCGCGCGGACAATCTTCGTCGCTTTCTCGATATCATTCGAAGCTCCCGTTGTCACGTTGCCGAATACGATCTCCTCTGCCGCTCTTCCACCGAGGCACTCGACGATCATCGCCTCGAGTTCGCTCTTCGTGTTGAGGTATTTCTCCTCCTCCGGCACCTGCATGACGTAGCCGAGCGCACCCATCGTACGCGGCACAATCGTGATTTTCTGTACCGGCTCGGAATCCTTCTGCAGTGCAGTAACAAGTGCGTGGCCTACCTCGTGGTAGGAAACGATCTTTCGCTCTTCCTGGCTTAAGATGCGGTCCTTCTTCTCTTTTCCGACGAGGACAACCTCGACTGCCTCGAGAAGATCCTTCTGGGAAACGGCTTTTCTTCCGTTCTTGACCGCAAGAATCGCTGCCTCGTTGATCATATTTGCAAGATCAGAACCAACGGCTCCCGATGTCGCAAGTGCGATGCCGTCGAGATCAACCGTCTCATCGAGCGATACGTTCTTGGCGTGTACTTTCAGGATTTCCACACGGCCTTTCAGGTCCGGTCTTTCTACGATAATCCGGCGGTCAAAACGGCCTGGACGCAGCAGCGCCGGGTCAAGAACCTCCGGGCGGTTTGTGGCCGCAAGGATTAGAATACCCTTGGAGCTGTCGAATCCGTCCATCTCGGCGAGGAGCTGGTTTAACGTCTGCTCCCGCTCGTCGTTGCTGTTGTAGCTGTTGTCACGGCTCTTTCCGATCGCATCGATCTCATCGATAAAGATGATGCACGGTGCGTTTTTCTTTGCTTCCTCAAACAGGTCACGCACACGCGATGCACCGACACCGACGAACATCTCGACAAATTCCGAAGCGGACATCGAGAAAAACGGTACGTGCGCCTCACCGGCTACGGCTTTGGCAAGCAGTGTTTTTCCGGTTCCAGGAGGGCCTACAAGAAGCGCTCCTTTCGGAAGTTTTGCACCGATTGTCGTGTATTTTCCAGGGTTATGCAGGAAATCCACAACCTCCTGGAGCGATTCTTTTGCCTCGTCCTGTCCCGCAACATCGCGGAATGTCACGCCGGTTTCTTTCTGTACGTAGGCCTTTGCTCTGCTCTTTCCTACGCCCATGACTCCGCCGCCTTTGTTCATGCTGCGCATCACCCATACCATGACAGCGACAAGCATCACAACCGGCAGAATGACGGTCAGCAATGTGTAAATGATCGTTCCGGTAGAGTCCGGCGGATCTTTGTGGTACGTAATGCCTTTCTCCTGTAACAGATCGACCAGCTCCTGCTCATCTCCCATCATCGTTACCTGATAGGTGATTCCCTCCGATTTCTGGTCTTTCGGCGTTACGGTCAGTGTTCCCGATTTCAAGACAACTTCCTGCACTTCATCGTTGTTTACCATGTCCAGGAATTTGCTATAGTCAAGACCCTCGGAAGTAATTCCCCCAAGGGCATTGTTCAGAAGTCCCATCACCATCAGGCTGACGAGGAGGCAGATCAGGATAATGAGTATCGTCTGTCTGTTTTTCGGTCCTCCCCCGGAGCCGTTTTCTGGTTCCCGGTTCTGATTTTTTCTATCGTCCATGCTTTTCCTCCTTGTATGTCAAACCGCCCCTCTTTTTTTACGGACACTTTAACTCTTACATTATATCGGATTCCCTCTTAATTAGCAAGCCGGACTTTGTGAAAAAAGACTGAATTTATCTATACAAAAACGGCCCGCCGACACTCTTTCAAGTATCGGCGGACCGCCAGATAACACTCACATTACATTAGTCGTTATATCCGTTCGGATTCTTCTGCTGCCAGTTCCAGGAATCGGCACACATCTCCTCGATGCCGTACTCAGCCTCCCAGCCAAGCTCCTCTTTTGCTTTGTCGCATTTGGAGTAGCAGGTTGCGATATCACCGTCACGGCGCGGTTTGATTTCGTATTTCAGCGGATGGCCGCATGCTTTCTCGAATGCGTGGATCACATCGAGTACGCTGTAGCCTTTGCCGGTTCCGAGGTTGTAAATGGAAACGCCCTCGTTGTCAGCCAGTTTCTGGATGGCTTTTACATGGCCGCGTGCCAGGTCAACAACATGGATGTAATCGCGGACACCAGTTCCGTCCGGAGTATCGTAGTCATCACCGAAAACGCCGATGCACTCGAGTTTTCCGATGGCAACCTGTGCGACATACGGAAGCAGGTTGTTCGGGATGCCCTTCGGATCCTCTCCGATAAGGCCGCTCTTATGCGCTCCGATCGGGTTGAAGTAACGAAGCAGGATAACATTCCATTCCGGATCTGCGGTGTGGATGTCGGTCAGAACCTGCTCGAGCATGCTTTTTGTCCAGCCGTATGGGTTGGTCGGGGTTCCCTTCGGGCACTCCTCGGTGATCGGAATCTGTGCCGGATTGCCGTATACGGTTGCAGAAGAACTGAAGATGATGTTCTTTACGCCGTGGTTTCTCATCTCATCGCAGAGAATCAGGGTTCCGGTCATGTTGTTGTGATAATATTCAATCGGTTTATGTACGGACTCGCCGACTGCTTTTAAGCCTGCGAAATGGATGACAGCGTCAATTTTCTCGTTGTCGAAAATTTTCTTTACGCCTTCGCGGTCCAGCATATCGGTTTTGTAGAAGGTTACTTTCTTTCCGGTAATCTGTTCTACACGCTCGATGGCTTTCTCGCTTGCATTGTAAAGGTTGTCCATGACAACAACGTCATAGCCTGCGTTCAGCAGTTCCACACAGGTGTGGCTTCCAATATAGCCTGCACCGCCAGTAACTAAGATTTTCATTTTGGTATCCTCCATGTTTTCCTTCGCTGCTGCTTTTTTGCCGCAGCGGGTTAATTGAAGCATTTAGTTTATTCTACAACGTTTCCATGAATTTTGCAAATGCACTTCTGCCTTCCTCGGTGCACTTGTAAACGCCGGCATCCTCGAGTACGCCGACAAAGACTTTTCCGACTTCCTCTTTCAGGATATCCATCACATTTTCGCTGTTCAGCTCCGGATGGCGCGGCAGGAATTCGTCTACCCAGTCGGCATGTTTCTCCAGCTCTGCGACAGCGCGGACATCTTTTCCCTCTACGAGGCATTTGGAAAGCTCTTCCAGCTCATCTTTTAAGCGCGCCGGCAGAATCGCAAGTCCCATAACCTCAATAAGGCCGATGTTCTCTTTTTTGATGTGATGATACTGTGCATGCGGATGGTAAACACCGAGCGGGCATTCGTCCGTCGTGATGTTGTTGCGCAGTGCCAGATCGAGTTCGAACGTATCGCCCACTTTTCTTGCGATCGGCGTGATCGTGTTGTGCGGCTCTCCGTCAGTCTCGGCGAATACAAACGCATCCTCATCCGTGTAACCTCTCCAGCAGTTCAGGATATGCTCTGCCAGATCGATCAGCCGTTTCTCATCTTTGTGGCGGATCCGGATGACGGACAGCGGCCATTTGACGATGCCGGTTTCCACATCCTCGTATCCTTTGATGGTAAAATGGCGCTCGATCGGCGCTTTCGCCATTGCGAAGGTATAGTGGCCGCCCTGGTAATGATCGTGGCTTAAAATGGAGCCTCCCACGATCGGCAGATCCGCATTGGAACCGATGAAGTAGTGCGGAAACAGCTTGATAAAGTCAAACAGCTTCACAAAGGTCGCGCGCTCGATCTTCATCGGGTTATGCTGGAAATTGAACACGATGCAGTGCTCATTGTAATACACATATGGCGAGTACTGGAATCCCCACTCCGTCTGATTAATCGTCAGCGGAATGATGCGGTGGTTCTGGCGCGCCGGGTGGTTGACGCGTCCCGCATAGCCCACATTCTCCTTGCAGAGCAGGCATTTCGGATAACCGCTCTGTTTTGCCAGTTTTGCAGCCGCGATCGCCTTCGGGTCCTTCTCCGGTTTGGAGAGGTTGATCGAGATATCGATATCGCCGTAGGCACTCGGTACGCTCCAGCGGATATCCTTTGCGATGCGGTATCTGCGGATGTAGTTGGAATCCTGGCTCAGTTTGTAGAAGTAATCGGTTGCCTCCTGCGGGCTCTTCGCATAGAGTTCCTCAAACTTCTTTACCACCTCTCCCGGGCGCGGCATCAGGCAGTCCATCAGTTTCGTATCGAACAGATCGCGGTAAACGACGCTGTTGTGTTCGAGAAGACCGCGCTTAGCTGCATCATCAAGCAGTTCATTTAAAGTCTCTTCCAGATCCGGGGTCTCCGGAATCTGCTCCGGCTCTTCGTAATCGGAAATCTGCATGACTTCCAGAATCCGGTTTGTCGCATAGATTTTATCCAGTCCCGAAACAAGACCGGCATTTTCTCCATATTTTACCAGTTTTGCAATACTCTCGTTAATCACTGTAGCTTCCTCCCTGCTGCCGATCCAGCTTTTTTATTTCTTATTTTAATACGCCTGCGCCGTCTCCGATGTCTACGACGTAGAAGTCTGCGGCATAGCCGATTTTTTCTTTGTAAGCTGCGCCTACTTTTGCGATGAAGTTGTCAATATCTTCTGTTTTTACGATGCTGACGGTGCATCCGCCGAAGCCTGCGCCTGTCATACGGGATCCGATGACACCCGGGCAGTTCCATGCTTCTTCCACAAGAGTATCCAGCTCGATGCCGGTTACCTCATAGTCATCACGCAGGGAAACGTGGGATGCGTTCATCAGCTCGCCGAATTTTGCGATGTCGTTTGCCTTTAAAGCTGCAACGGCCTGAACGGTTCTCTGGTTCTCGTAAACAGCATGTTTTGCACGTTTCTGGCGGACCGGATCTTTGATGGCATCTTTCACTGCCTCAAACTCTTCCTCGGTCAGCTCGCCAAGGCTCTTGATGTCTTTGACTTTCTGAATCTCAGCCAGAGCAGTCTCGCACTCGCTGCGGCGCTCGTTGTATTTGGAGTCGCCAAGGCCGCGTTTCTTGTTGCTGCAGGAGATGACAATTCTTGCGCCTTCCAGTTTAACCGGTGCGTACTCATATTTCAGATCGCTGGTGTCAAGGAAGATCGCACAGTCCTTTTTGCCCATGGCGATGGCGAACTGATCCATGATACCGCAGTTGACGCCGTTGTAGTTGTTCTCGGAGAACTGGCCGTACAGAGCGATGTCGATCATGGAGATGGTGTCGTAGCCGAACATGTCACGCAGCATTACGCCGGTTACGGTCTCAACGGATGCGGAAGAGGAAAGGCCGGAGCCGTTCGGAATGTTTCCGTAGAGCACGATATCGAAGCCCTGCTCTACCGGGAAGCCCTTCTGGCAAAATGCCCACATCATTCCCTTCGGATATGCGGTCCAGTTGCCTTCTTTGCCCATCTGAAATTCATCGAGGGAAGATTCTACCACGCCGAGCTTTTCAAAGTTCATAGAGTAAAAACGAAGCTTTCTGTCCTCTCGTTTTCTTGCTGCCATGTAGGTTCCGATGGTCAGTGCGCATGGAAACACGTGTCCTCCGTTGTAATCGGTGTGCTCACCGATCAGGTTTACACGTCCAGGTGCGAAGTAGGTGCGGATGTCGCCCTCTCC
>ULTN01047648.1_pt1 | contig 9542 bp, 10 predicted proteins | sample 1957681 | NCBI WGS metagenome assembly ULTN01 (sample SAMEA4835736, study PRJEB28245) | human gut metagenome | biome: gut microbiome; material: fecal sample | place: Denmark | collected 2008
CGCGGCTGCGGCGAAGAAATGGCCGCATTGGAGCTGGACGGTGAGAAGATCAAGGACACCAAGAGCCTTGATGCACTCGTAGACGGCACCTACAAGGGGCTGGTCTCCACCACGCAGACAAAGGGCGCGAATCCCGCCAATCCCCCGGCAAACACCGGCGGCGCAAAGACCCGCGAGGACATTTACAAGAAGGACGATAAGGGCCGCTATGTAATGTCTACGGCGGAGCGCCAGAAAGCACTTGCCGATCTGATGGCAAGCGAAAACAACTGATTTTTTGAAAGGAGCTATTTATGGCTGCGAAAACTAACGTAACAACTTCTGCCCAGTTTACCACTTCCGCCCGTGAGGTGGATTTCGTGTCCCGCTTCGCTGATAACTGGGACGCACTGCGGAACATCATGGGCATCATGCGCCCCATCCGCAAGGCCCCCGGCACGAAGCTGGTTTCCTACAAGGCCAGCGTGGACGGCGGCCTCAAGGGCGGCACCGTGGCTGAGGGTGACGAGATCCCCTTCACTAAGATGAAGGTGGAGCCGGTTGCTTACGGCGACATCGACATTTCCAAGTATGCCAAGAGCGTGACCATCGAGAGCGTGGCGAAGTACGGCGCTGACGTTGCCGTGGAGAAGACCGACGAGGCTTTCCTCGTGGCCTTGCAGAACAAGGTCCTGACCGACTTCTACACCTTCCTCGGTACCGGCACTTTGAAGGTGACCGAGAAGACGTGGCAGCGCGCTCTGGCTATGGCTAAGGGCAAGGTGCTGGACAAGTTTGCCGGTCTGGATAAGGACGTGACCGAGGTGGTGGGCTTCGCCAACATCATCGACGCTTACGATTACCTGGGTGACAAGGAGATCACCGTGCAGACCATGTTCGGCATCAACTACGTGGAGAACTTCATGGGCTACCGCACCCTGTTCCTGCTGCCCGAGAAGTACATTGCCTCCAAGAAGGTGATTGCTCTGCCCGTGGAGAACATCGACCTGTACTATGTGGACCCCAGCGACAGCGACTTTGCCAAGCTGGGCCTGAACTACACCGTGAAGGGCGAGACCAATCTGATTGGCGTTCACGTCGACGGCGATTACAGCCGCGCCACCGGCGATATGTACGCCATCATGGGCATGAAGCTGTGGGCTGAGTATCTGGACGGCATTGCCGTGGCTACCGTTTCGGTGGCCGGTGCGGGCTAAATAGGGGGGCAGCGTAATGCTTGAACAGGTCTTACGGCACTTGAACAACTGGTTCCTTGTGGACATTCACGAGGGCACGTTCACCGTGGAGAATGGCAGCATTACGCTGCCCTTTCTCCAAACCAATCAATATTTCCGCATCTGCGGCTCCGTGTTCAACGATGGCCTACACCTGTATCCGGCGGTTGACCTGACGGATGAAACATTCACCGGGACGGTGTGGGCGCTGGCGATTCCGAAGGCGGTTGTGACGCTTTCTATCGACATTTCCGCGTGGGAAGAAAAGAACGGCGAAGCCGTTTTAAGCCCCTACACGAGCGAGAGTTTCGGGGGGTACAGTTACACCAAGGCGAGCGGCGGAAAGGCCGACACGAGCGCTGTGACGGGCTGGCAGGATGCTTTTAAGGGCCGATTGAATGGCTGGCGGAAACTCAAGGGGGTGGAGCCGTAATGCTGTTGGATGCGTTTGGTAAAAAATGTGTGCTGATTGAAAAGAAACGCACGGGCGACGGCGCTGGCGGCTACATCACGGAATGGGTTGACGGCGCTGAGTTTCTCAACTATCAGGCGCTTGACACCTCGATGGAGGCCCGGAGGGCGGAACAGGAGGGCGTGACCTCGGTGTATTCCGCGCTGGTCAACCGGGCCGTGCCCATTGAGTACAACGATTATTTCCGGGATGGGGAAACGGGGCTGACTTATCGGGTGACGTCAAACCCGGAGGAAAAGGCGGCTCCGAAATCTGCCGGACCGGCAATCCGAGCACTTAAATTCTTCACTGCAGAGCGAAAGGAGCTGCCGAAATGACGAAGGATAAGGCGCTCCATGCGTGGTTTTCTCAATTCCTCCCAGCATTCCCAACATCCAATGTGCCAGATGACGCGGTTTTCCCGTGGCTGACCTATGAGCTTATCACAGGATCATGGGAGAGCGGCGAGATCGCGCTGACGATCAACCTATGGTATTACACCGAGAGCGAAGCGGTGCCGAACGCCAAGGCACAGGAAATCTCCGACGCTATCGGAATGGGCGGCTGCATGGTGCCGTACGACGGCGGGGCGATGTGGCTCAAGCGAGGCTCCCCGTGGTGCCAAAACATTGCGGATGAAAGCGATAAAAACATCAAGCGGCGGTATCTCAACATGACGGTGGAATATCTGTCGCAGAACTGATGAAAGGACAAAACTATGAAATTTACAAAAATCCCTTCTGATGCATTCCAGAAATTGCAAATCAATGCGGGAATTCTGACGACAGACTTCACGCCTGCGACCGGCGCCGTCGGCGAGGCGGGGCAGATCGGCGCAACGACCGGCGGCGTCAATTTTACCGCCACGCCGACCTATTCGGACTTTGGCGAGGATATCGACAACTGCCCGAAGAACATGAAGGAGCTAAAAAAACTCGATTCGTGGGAAGTCAAGATGACCGGCACGTTTGTCAATGCCGATACCGCCATTGCAAAGCGGCTGTGCGGCGCGGCGGACATCGGGGCGACCGACACGACCAAGGTCACACCGCGCAATGACCTCAAGGACGCGGACTTTGACGATATCTGGCTTGTGGGCGATTACTCTGACAAGAACGGCGAAACCAACGGCGGCTTTATCGCCATCAAACTGATCAACGCGCTTTCTACGGGCGGCTTCCAGCTCCAGACGAGCGACAAGGCCAAGGGGCAGCTTGCCTTTGAGTTTACCGGCCACTATTCCATGAGCGCGCAGGACGCTGTTCCCTTTGAAATCTACATCAAGGCCGGCACGGAGGAGGCGTAAATGAAACTTTCCGACATTCAGGGCGAACGCGTCTTTGACGTCATTGCGGACGTCATTGACCCCATCGCCAATATTGCACAGGACGAAAAAGCTTCGGCCATGTTTCGGCGTGAACCGCTACCGGAGGGCATGACGGCAAAGCAGTTTGCTACGCAGAGAGCGCGAAAATCGCTCCCAGAGCTGCTCAAGGGCCACAAAGGCGATATTATTGCCATTCTTGCGGCTATTGAGGGCGTGAGCGCAGACGATTACAAGGGCGCACTGAACCTTGTGAAGCTGACGCGGGACGCGGTGGAGCTGTTGACGGACGAAGCATTCGTCACGCTTTTTATCTCGGCGCAGAGCGAGAAATCCTCTGGCTCTGCGCCGGAGAATACCGAGGGCAAAAGCGAATAAAACCGTTCCTGCGATACTGCACGGCACGGCTCAATGAAAAAGCAAGAAACGACGCATACCACATCTATGTGACGGACGCGCTGCGCATTGTGGCAGAAAACACGGCGCGATACGCGGGAGGGAACTACATCAAGGCGCGATACGCTGATATGATTGAGCCGAAAAAGCAGGACAACAGAACGTGCGAAGAGATTACCGCCGATGTGGTCGCGCGGTGCGGATTGGTGGTGAAAAAATGAACCTGCTTGATCTTTTTGTGAAAATCACTGTTGATAACAGCGACGTAGACATTGGTTTGGGGGAAACAAGCAGCAGAGCAGAAACGCTTGCAAATAAGCTTAAAGGCGGGCTTGCGACTGCTGCCAAAGTTGGCGCGGCGGCTGTTGCTGCGGGAGGCACGGCTATTGTAGCTGTTAGCAAACAGGCGATGGCTGCCTATGCCGACTATGAGCAGCTCGTAGGCGGCGCAGAGATGATGTTTGGAGGAGCTTACGACTTTATCGCAGATAAAGCCAAAAACGCATATAGCACCGTTCAAATGAGCCAGAACGAATACCTGCGTCAAGTAAACGGATTTGCAACGGGCTTAAAAACGGCGCTCGGTGGAAACGAACAAGCGGCGGCAGAGCTTGCCGACAAGATCATCAATGCTGAAGCAGACGTTGTAGCGGCGACCGGGAATTCTCAAGAAGCAGTTCAAAATGCTTTCAACGGAATTATGAAGTCCAACTATACCATGTTGGATAACCTTCAAATCGGCATCACGCCCACAAAAGAAGGCTTTCAAGATGTTATCGACAAGGTAAACGAGTGGAACGCGGCAAACGGGCGCGCCACAGAGTATCAAATCGAGAACCTGGCTGATTGTCAAAGCGCCCTTGTAGATTACATCGAAATGGTTGGAATGCAGGGGTACGCATCAAGGGAAGCAGCTGATACGATTCAAGGCTCCGTGGCTTCCATGAAAGGTGCATGGGAAAATCTGCTTACTGGCATCGCCGATGACAACGCAAATTTTTCAGAACTGACAAGCAGTTTTGTCGACAGTGTTGTTACTGTTGGCGGAAACATTATTCCTCGCGTGAACGTGATTATTCAGGGGCTTACGCAGCTCATAACAGAAGCGTCACAGACAATTATTCCGATGGCCGTTCAGATTTTGCTTGAGAATCTTCCGAGCATAGTTGCGGCTGGTATGGATTTAATTACGGCGCTGGTTAACGGAGTTCTTGACAACATTGATCTTCTGATTAGCTGTGTTCTTGAATTGGTCGATACAATTGTCGACAAGCTGATTGAAAACCTTCCGACGCTGGTTGACGGTGGGATCAAGCTAATTGTGGCGCTGGCAGGAGGATTGATTGAAGCGCTACCGCAACTCGCCGCAAAAGTCCCACAAATCATTCAGACAATTGTAAAGAGCCTTATAAGCGGCATCCCCGACATTTTGAGCGTCGGCAAAGACCTCATCCGCGGATTGTGGGATGGCATAAGCAGCATGGGGGACTGGCTGTGGGGCTGTGTAAAGGGTCTCTTTAGCGGAGTTATTGACGGTGTAAAAAATCTACTCGGAATTCACAGCCCGTCTAAGGTTTTTGCTGGCATTGGCGGATTTATGGCGGAGGGACTTGGGGATGGATTCGGAGAAAAATTTGCATCTATAAAAAAAGACATTGAAGGAAGCATGACTTTTGATGCCGCAGAAATAGGTTTTTCTGCATCTGCGCCCATCGGAGAATTGCCGGGTACAAGCAGTGCCCGGGGAAGCGATAGAAGCATCCACCTTACCGTCGTTTCGCCGAGTGGAAAGGAACTGGCACGTTTTGTCGCGCCGTATATGGGCGCACAACTTCAACTTGTTAGGGGGTAACAGTATGCTCGAGTGGTATATTAACGGCAAAGAAATGACGCAAAATGGCGCATATATCAGCACGGGCTATATTGTTACCTCCGCGCCTGTTAACAGGTCTGTGTATGCGGGAGGATGTTCTGCCTATGTAGCGACAAAAGCGAAAATTGGTTTAAAGTCTCTTAAGATCCCCGTGCGAATTGTGAAAAGTTCTGCCGTCGACGCATCCAGAACAAAGTCCGCGATCCTGTCTATGTGCCTTGGCGATAAAGTTGATATCATGCTGTCAAATGGAGATAGATATGTCGCGGCTCTTGTGAGCGCAGGAGAAGCAGAATCGGTTAGTAATGGCGTCCTGGATTTTACGCTTGAGTTTCTGGGGTATCAGCGCGGCGAGCTGGTGTCGGCGAAGACCCCAGCTGTTATGTGTTTCTCCACCGCGCCGGAAACGCTATACAAGGCAACCGTTAAATCGGATCGAGATGGCTCGTTCGTTCTGGCGGGGATAACCTTCCTTGGTTGCAAACCGGGAGACGAGCTGGTTGTTGACGGATTGACTGGAAGACTGTTAAAAAACGGAACACCCGTATTGATTGCGGACACAGATTTCGTCAGTTTTCCTTTTTTACAGCCTGGAGAGAATGAAGTCCGTTGCACAACGGAAGCAGATATAGAATATTATCCGGTTTTTTTGTGATTGGTGGTGAAATATGCTAACACTTTCGGATGGAACAATTCTGGCAGTAGATGACTATTGCATAAAACAAAAATACAACGGAATCAATGAGCTGTCTTTCTCTGTCCCAGATGACATCAAGATCGTAAACGAGCAGAGCGTCCACGAAACCACGCGGAACCAGGCATATCTTGTCAAGATTGTCAATGGAGACAACATCACCTGCGAACTTGACCTTGATGAACTGCGTTCCGTGCAAACGGACTACGATGCAAGCGCAACGCCACACGATCATTTGTCGGCAGCTCTTACGTCTGTCGGATGGAATCTTGTTGATAACACCGGGATTACAACGCGCAGGACGATTACCGGCGCTTTGACACCGATGGAGATTATCGAACAGGTGGAAGATACATGGACCGGCGTGACCGCTATGTTTGACACAGCGACAAAGACCGTCACAATCCTTTGCCCGTCCGACAACAAGCCGCAATACGCTTTCTTGGCGGAAGAATTGAACCTTCGGCAGCTTGACATTGCAGGTGACAGTTCTTCCTTCTGCACACGTTTACGGGCGAAAGGTGCTGACGGAATGACTTTCGCCAGCATCAACAACGGCAAAGACTACGTTGAAAACTATACCTATTCCAACAGAATCATCTATGGCGTAGCTATCAGCGATGAACGCTTTACAAACAAAGAATCCCTGCTTGAATATGCGCAAGCCACGCTGGACGCAAATGCTGTCCCGGCTGTCAGCTATGAGTGCGATGTTGTGGACGTTGCTGCAATCGACAGCGACTACAGCTTCCAGAAGTTGCAGATGCACAAGGCTGTGTGGCTGCTTGATAAGAAGTTCAACACAAGGGTTGCGCACAGAATTGTTGAGTATTGCATCTATCCGAATGATGCAAGCAAAAACAAGGTCACTTTGTCAACTGTGATTCCGTCTTTGCAAGGTTCTGTCAAGTCTTTGCAAACTGCGATTTATGATCCGAACAGCGCAGTTCGGCAGCGGGAAACATCGGCAGTTGAGAACGCGACAAAGGCTATCACTGGCGCTTCTGGCGGTAACATCCGGTTCGTATACGATGGCAACGGAAAGCCAATTGAGTTCCTTATCATGGATACTGACGATATTGCAACCGCTCAAAAGGTGTGGCGCTTCAATATTGGCGGCTTTGGCTTCAGCAGCAACGGTTACAACGGGACATACGCAACAGCAATCACACAGGAAGGTCATATTGTAGCTGATTTCATGGACGTTGGGACGCTTACGGCCGTACTTATCAAGTCACAAGACGGGAAAAGCAAGTGGAATCTTAGCACCGGAGATATGGAGCTTTTCAACACCAAACTATCCACAATCGGAAGCGGCGCAACATACCGGAATTCGGACTATTCGCAGGCCGATCTTGACCGCATCGGGCAAATCAACACCAAGGCTGTCACGCCTACGCTGGCGGACTATGAAAAACTGGACGTAAACGGGGACGGCACAATTAGTATCACTGATGCCGTACAGATTCAGCAGATCATCGCAGGTACGCGCACTGTCAATTTTACTACGCGATGGGCGCTGCGGCTTGATCCTTCCGACGGTGATAACATGCTGAAAATATACCGCGTGTACCACAACAACACCACCGGAGCCGACACAGAAAACGTTGTTTTTTCCGTTGGGTTTGGACGGGCCATTGCGAATACAATTGGGGCAAAGTATGGGGACATTGAGAAAGATTTGTCCGTTGGCGGATCGGTGGACGCCACAAGCTACAAGCTGAACGGCTCTACTGTCGCATTTCCAGAGAAAAAAACAATCGGTTACGTGGTTTATTGCACTGGCGGCAGTAATAACAAGGCCGGTTGCTTTATCCCGTCAGGCGTATCGGGGGCATTCCAGTGTGCATCCAACGATTGGTATTGCGCATTTAACTTTGACGGCAGCGGCAACGCCACAAAGACCGGCGGAACCGGAAGTGTTGCGTCCGTCTCCGAAGTGAAAAACTTTTAAGAGGTGATATTGAATGAGCGTCAATCAAGCGGTAAACCTTAATCTTTCCACCGACATTGTGCCGCCCGCCCTGAAGATGGTGCAGAATGACAGCAACAGCCGTTACATTGTAGCTTCCTTGTGGGACGGCGCAAGCGCATACGATGTTGGTTCTGCAAGTGTTATGCTGCGTTTCGCGAAGCCTGATGGTACAGGTGGAATGTATGACGCAGATGAAGTGGGAAATGTCGTTGACGTTGACGGAAATGTTGTCACAATACCCGTTGCCGCGCAAGTCCTTACCGTTGCAGGTGATGTGTTTGCACAGGTCGATATTTACGGATCGAGCAACAGCAAACTTGCTTCTTTCGCATTCAAAATTGATGTTGCCGCATCTGTATATCCTGATGCGCAAATCATTTCGAGCGATTACTACAATGTTTTGACAGCCACTATTGCAAATGCCGTGACTGCGGCGCAGAACGCAGCGGCGAGCGCAACGGCTGCGGCGCAGAGCGCAGAGGAAGCCGCGACATCGGTTGACGGTGCCGTCAAGTACAATGCCCCGCAAACCCTGACCGACGCCCAGAAGGCGCAGGCTCGGTCAAACATCGGCGCACCTGCACCGTATACGGCGGGCGATGGTATCGCCATCAACGGCAGCGTCATCGCAACCAAAGTGCAGCCCTGCAACCGGAACCTGCTGGACAACTGGTATTTCGGCAATCCGGTGAACCAGCGGGACGTCAGCGGCACCATCAGCAGCGCAGGGTATTTTCTGGACCGCTGGAAGCTGGTGCGCGGCAGCGTGACGATCAACACGGACGGCATCACGCTGAACGGAACCATGCAGCAGGTGTTGGAGACTGCGCCGGTCGGCACTGTGACGGCATCTGCCCTGACGCAGGCCGGAGTGGGCGATGTGGTGCCGACCTACGACAGCGCAAGAAAGACGGTCACAGTCACGGCGGATGGGAAAAAGCTCGTAGCCGTCAAGCTGGAGATGGGCTCCCAGCAGACGCTGGCTCATCAGGCGGACGGCGCGTGGGCTCTCAGCGAGATCCCCGACTACGGAGAGGAACTGACCAAGTGCATGCGCTATCTGCAAGTCCTCTCCACGCCCTACGACACCTCCGGCAACGGCGTGGCCATCGGCTACGCCAACAACACCGTCGACCTGTGGGTGCCCTTCCCGCTGGCGGTGCCCATGCGCATATCGCCCACGCCCACCATCCCCACCGGCGGCGTCGCGCTGTTCAAGGTGGGAAAGACCTCCGGCAGTCCGAAGGACGTCACCAGGGTCACAGGCGGCTGGGCGATGCAAACCGGCGGGGCTTGCAGCATGCGAAGCCTGATCTTTACGTCCAGCGGCCTGACGGCGGGCGAGACCTACGCCCTGTTTTTGCGGCAGGGGGCACAGATCGTGCTCAGCTCCGAGTTGTAAGGGGGTGACTTGATGGAAGCATGGACGAATGTCGGCGTGCCGCTGATCGTGGCGCTGCTGACCTCCACCGCTCTGTGGGGCGTGGTGAGCAAGGTGATCCTGAAGCGGATGGAGCTGACGGCCAAGCGCAGCAAGGCAGACGATGCGGAGCGGAAGATGCTGGTGGGGCTTGCCCACGACCGCATCATCCACCTCGGCATGGTGTACATCGAG
>ULTN01006078.1_pt1 | contig 9448 bp, 8 predicted proteins | sample 1957681 | NCBI WGS metagenome assembly ULTN01 (sample SAMEA4835736, study PRJEB28245) | human gut metagenome | biome: gut microbiome; material: fecal sample | place: Denmark | collected 2008
GCTCGGATACAGCATCCATGCCCATTCCATAATATCCCGGACCGAATGACGGACTGCAATACTTCTTCTCATATACACTGTTCTTTCTCTCAAGATATCCCTGTATCCACCCTCTTATGACATCCATGCATGCCACCTGAAATGCCTCCATGTAATACTGTTCAAGAACCGAACCCGCACTTTCTATGTCGATCTCCGGCGCATGGAATGCATACAGATATCCATTTTCAACGCTGCTCAGATCAAGCTGTTCAAGGACATTGCATTTTATCCTCTTCCTGCCAAATTCAAAATAGCCCTCATGAACGCACTCCACCGCAAATGGCTGCAGCAATACTGACACCTGGCATTCTACTGAGGTTTCCGAAGCATTTTTCGTCATGATCCGGTCAAGCACTATTTCTGCCTCCCGCTGATGTTCCACACACATGTCAGGCTCCATGTCATTTATATGCGTGATCTGTATCAACCTGTCCTTTATTTGCTGTCTCAGCTTTCTCAAATCTACATGCAGTATCTCTTCCTGCCTCTGCAAATGAGCAATGACTTTGTCGTACATCTCCGGTCTGTGAACCACCAGACATGAGCTGCAATCCTTTATCTTCTGTCCCCTTCCATTCACTATATACTCAGGACTGCCTATGCAGCTCTCATCAAAATAAAGTGGGCAGTAACAGAATAGGCAGTTAAATTTATCTTCATCTTTTACCTTATGGCACGGGAAGAATTCGCAATCCCGGTTCTGGAAAAATTTGTAGTTGTTATTCATTGTTCAATTATTTTATGCAATTTCTTTCTTCTTTTTATACTTTCTCTTCCTTATAACTTCCATACATGCATAGAGAACAAAACCAACTACAGATGCGACCGCACCAGATCTCAGCCCCGGCGTATGATATACCATTTTTATGGTATGCTGTCCTTTACTCAGTTTAATCCCCATAAATGTATCCGCAAGCTCTTCTATATCAGCACGCTTTCCATCAACTGTCAACGACCATGTCTTTTCGTATGGTATTGAAAGGAATATCTCTGAATCACTGTCCAGCGCCACTTCTCCTGATATTTTATTTCCTGATATATTCAGATTGCTTGTATACCCTGATTTCAGCTGCTGAACGGCATTATCAAATTCTGCCATATCCAACTGCGCTGAATAAATCGTATGTCTCTTATCCTTATTGGTATCTCTCTTTATCTTCAGCTCTATTTCATCACCAGCCTTATAATCTCCAAGGTACATACTGTTAATTTCAAATCTATGACATGCATTCTGAACAAATTCGCCATTCGCATACATCCTGCAATTGTGGTCATATAAACTGTTGTGTATATCACTTCCATCAACAAATACATACACAGGACCATCGTTCGCTACACTAAGTTTCCACACCTCATTATTTTTTTTGTCTTTACGAACATATTCAGTCTGAACATCATTATATACTCTGGTATTCTTACCCGTCATTGCAGATATCAGATTTTCCTGATTCTTAAACGGATCACTTCCGAATGACAGATTTCCCATATCCTCACTAACAGGATATCCAAGCGGCAATGCATATTCATTTTTGTAAACCTCTGCATTTTTAGTCTTTATTCCTGTATCCTCATAACCTGTTGCCGCATCCTTAAGCTGGACATACTTTATAGACAGCAATGAATCAGCAAGCAGCATCGGACTATTCCAGTATGTTTCACACAAGAAATATTTTTCGCCAGGGATGTCCGAATATCCCATATTTGCAAGGAACCTGTCAACATTAAAGTCATATGCCGAACTATAATGCTCTATACTGTTATATCCATACAGTAATGATTCTCCAGTTGCTATCTCTCTTCCCAGACCATACAGATAATTATAATTGTTTTCGTATCTGTAAAAAGTATCTCCAGAATCAGCATTCAATTGATCCACAACATTTTCTGTATCCAGAGAATACTCCGTAAATGCATTTACATCATTATTATATTCCGAAAAAGCAAGGTATACATTATACCCCGACTCCAAAACAGTTAATCCTATTGCGATCCAGCAAACAGTATTTATCAACAATCTACTGTTTCTAATACACCTTATCACCAATGCTCCAATGCAAAGTATAAATAAATACAATACCACAAGACGCAATGGGGAATTTATCTTTTTTATGTAATATAAAAACGCTAAACCTGCTGCTACAGTCATCATGGCTCCGGCTATTTCCTTATTCTCGACTTCGCCGCGCTCATATAACTGAATTTCCCGTGCTGCAATCATTATCATTACAAAAGAGAAAACAAAACTAAATCTGAAAAAATATGATGTACTCCTGACAAATACGGTCCATACAAGTTCCATATCTCTAAGGCAATAACTTCCACATAGCAAGGCCAGAAGACAGAACATACATATTTTTTCTGATCTTTTTACTTTTTTATTGACAAAAAATGCGATTACCGCAACTAAAACTATCGTTCCCGTGAATATCAATGGGGCATCCTGCGCATTTACTTTTGCACTCACATCAAATCCACTCAAGAACTGTGTTATGTCCATGTTTACAATTCTGCTGAGACCAACCGTATTATTTGTTGCTTTTCCACCTATTAATGATACACATGCCGGAAGTAATATACACATACTCGCCAATACTCCGCATATCATCGTTGCCACATATCTGCCTATACTTCTCAGATCATTTTTCAATGCATCTTTTATTTTGTAATCATATACATTAAGATATTCGACAATAAACAATATTCCCGACATGAGGCATACCATATATCCGGTATACCAGTTACACAGAATTGCCATAAACACAGATCCAAACAGCAAACCTGTTCTTTTCTCATTGATACATTTCCACACACCAAGTGCAATCAGCGGAAGAATTATAACCCCATCAAGCCACATGACATTCCTACAATTATACACATTGTATTCCATAAGTGCATAAAGCGTAGATAAAACCAAAGAAGACTTTGCCGATATACGGAATCTGTTATGAATATATATATATCCTGTTATGCCGCATAATCCAATTCGTAAAATTATCATAAACACCATAAAATATGGAATATGCGCCTTAGAAAAGAAAACCAGGAAAATATTTAACGGACTAGAAATATAGAAACCAATCAGACCAATCATCCTACCACCAAGGGATTTCCCCGCAGAATATTCTATGCTCGCCTTACCATGAAACACATCCCACAAATATCCATAATAATCTTTGTGTTGCAATAATGAATCCCACACCAAAGTTGACTTACTACCAAACGGGATCACCCCGCATATAGCCATAACAGCCAGCATCACCAGAATCGGCAAGACAAAAGCCAGTATTATAATAACCGCAATTCTTTTTTTAGATCTCTGTTCACTCATCAATAACCTCCATACCTATTATGACACCGAGACGAGCACGGCTCCAACCAATATCAAAATAACTCCACCTATCTTTTTTTTCGATATTTTCTCTTTCAAAATAAAATAGGATATAACCATAGTCCAGATATATGTAACTGATGTCAAAGGCAAAACGACTGAATAATCAAGATATCTCAGAACATATATGTTTAACAGCGCTGATACAAGATACAACGCACCACCTATGTATAAATTAATATTTTTTATTGTAGCTATTATGCTCTCAGAAGCGGACGCCTTTTTCAAAAATAATGATGCCACCGCACCACTTAATGTCATAATCACAAGTACAATATAATATATCAGCATTCTTCCGTATCCCCTCCTGCTATCATTATCACTCCTGCAATTATAACAAGAACACCTATACATTTCACAAAGCCAACTTTTTCACCAAGTACTATAGCTGCAAGCACTATACTTAACACATAATTCAAACTCAGCATCGGTTGTAAAACTGATAATTTACCATACCTGTATGCAATTATCATCACAAGAGCTCCAACGCCATAAAATCCAAAACCGACTATCATGTATATAAGGCCTTTATCAGCCGACATTTTCCAGAGCATCTGCCCTACACAGGCACATATCGAGGAAATTATCATCAATATGATTCCCTTTTTATTTTTCTTTATTGACTCGAGCATAATTTTGTCTCCTGTAAAAATTTGATTTTTCTATCTACGAAACTATTTTCCGTAAAAGTGGTATTTTTTTCATGATCAGAGTAACAACATATCCACACATGAAAAGCACAACACAATAAATCAACGATGCTAACACTGGTGTTGAATGTAATTTATCCTGAAGAAAACTCATCAAATTCTTGAATGTGTCTGTATAGTTTTTAAAATATACATGAATTAGATAAATGCCAAAAGTACATCCGCCAACCGAGACTATCGGTTTTTTCAATCTAAACAGTATGTTTGTATTCGAATTCAGATATTGACATGTTGCAAATATTGCCACGCAGTTTACCAGAACAAATGTACCAAAAAACATTTGAGAATCCTTTTCGTTACAAATTCCTGTAATTCGAGCTCTGTAATATGTCATATAACAAGAGATCACAATAGCAACTATGTTTATCCCCCACAAAACTAACAACCTTTTCTTAGTCCAAAAGTTTTTAAGTCTGCAATTAAGGAAATATCCTGCCAGAGGAAAAACAACAACGTTTGTTGCCAGCCACTCAATAGAAACATTTACATTCAATGGATGTCTATCCTGAAATACACGATACTGCAAGCATGGAACCAGCATACAAAAAGCAATATATAAAACCAGTGCATACTTATAATCATTATCAGAAAGCCCCTGTGCAAATCGCTGCAATAATGGAAGTACTATCAGCATTGAAAGATAAGCATATAAATACCAGTATGAAAAATTCCACCCGTTAGAATATAATTTTGTAAAGAAGTGAAATATATTAAATTTTTCATTTCCTTCGCCAACTTCTAACAGATAATAAAATACGGACCAGACAAGCAGAATACTGAATATATGCAGGACCCTATGCCGCCATAAATATTTTACCGGTTCCGGTTCTCGTCCCAACATAAGTGCACCTGCTATCACCAAAAACAACGGCACGGACACCTTACAGGAAATAGACAAAAACAAATATAACCAATAATGGAACGTATGAGGATCATAAGACAAAAACTTTGAAAATCCATTCGCCCCTGTATGATTATATAGCACAAAAAAAGCTGCTATTATACGCATAAGTTCAATATCCAACCTCTTTTTTGCAACCAAATTCAATTTTTCCCCCCTCAGGTATCATACCTTTTCTTTTTCATTTTGAAGTTTTCTTCATATGATCAACTTGAATAAGCTTATACTCAAAGTCTCTCTTATCCTGACTTCTAAGTGTGCTGAGAAGTACTCCCACCGCAAAGAACAGAATTGCCATCACCATCACAAATCCGCAAACGATCAGAGTTGGGAACCTGTCTACAACACCAGTTTTAAAATATGCAGAAAGTACCGGGATGAAGAATAATATGCTACACAGCGCAAGTACAAGTGATATGGCTGTAAAAAATCCAAATGGCTTGTAGTTCTTATATAACTTAACTATCGTAAGCAATACCTTTATACCATCTGAGTATGTATTTAACTTAGATTCACTTCCATCAGGTCTATCTCTATATTCAATAATTACATTCTCAACCTGCATATTTCTATCTACAGCATGGATACTCATCTCTGTTTCAATCTCAAATCCTTTTGACATAACCGGATATGTCTTAACAAATTCATAGCTGAATGCTCTGTATCCCATCATTATATCTTTTATAGATGTCTTAAAAAGATTATTTATAGACCACCTTACTATACTATTTCCAAAATTATGAAATGGTCTTTTATTCTCCTGGAAATATGTACTGGATAATCTGTCTCCAACAACCATATCAGCATTTTTGTTTATCACAGCGTCAACCATTTCAGGTGCACATTCAGCAGGATATGTATCATCACCATCAACCATTATATACACTTCTGCATCAATCTCCCTGAACATTCTTCTGATGACATTTCCTTTGCCCTGCTTGTACTCTTTTCTTACAACTGCTCCAGCTTTTTCTGCAAGTTCAGATGTCTTATCACTGGAATTATTATCATACACATATATTGTGGAGTCTGGCAAAACTGCCTTAAAATCTGTGACAACCTTATAAATTGTCTTTTCCTCATTGTAACATGGAATCAGTACTGCTATTTTATCCATTCTATGTTCTCCTCATTCGATTATTTTCTACGCTCTATTCTTAGCGGCCCCCATAAACATGACAACCGGAACAACTATTCCAACGATCATCATGGCAACGGCTATAAGCTTGCTGTCACCGGACACCAGTGTCACTATACCGCTTATTATCGCAAGTATCACCAGAAATGCTGCCCATACAACTATGGCTGACGCCTTTGCAACCTTGTTGCTTCCGGCTATTCCAAATATACCGCCTATGATGGCTGCAAGCGATGCTATTCCGGCCACAACGCCACATACGACAGCCTTTGTCGATGGCTCATCTGCAAGCACAAGTTTTGCAATGTCATAATATCCGGCATTTACAAGCCCCCATATGAGCATGATGAGCGACGATGCCGTCACCATTCCCTTTCCAGGTAATTTTTCCATAGATTATTTCTCCTTTTTCATTCTCATATCACTGTCTGCTCCACACATAACAGAAGGCCTGTGTTCTGGCTGCAAACTTCTCAGTCTTGAGCAGTTCTCTTACCTCTGCCTTTGTGTACCATCCTGGAGTGATCTCCTCCAGAGTTGAAGTGCTCGGCTTGAACTCGCCTCTCGCCTTGCCTACAACACACATATTTGTCTCATTTGAAAATCCTACAGCACTGTAGCTTGTCCCTATTGTGTCACTGATCTCGTACAGCTCAAGTCCCGTTTCCTCCATAAGCTCACGTCTGGCACTGACCTCAGGAGTCTCCCCCGGATCTATGAGTCCGGCAGGGAAATTATATCCCCATTCACCCGGAGCAAGTCTGAACCCCTTATCTATAAGGATCCTCTCATCTGCCTCGTCTGTGGCGATGATGACCACCGCATCTGCTGCCTTGCCATGAAGTCCCTCGAAATCGGTGATTTCTCCATTTCTGCTTATCATCTCATAGTTCTTAACTATTCCGTCTACAGTCTCGTACTGAACATCGTATCGTGTGATGAACTTTCCCTGTTCTTTCTTTTCAATTCCTACAAATTTCAAAACACTTTCTCCTCTACTTGCAAAGCTCTGCCACAACCTGATTGATGACCTTGCCGTCTGCCTTGCCCTTGAGTTCAGCCATGACAGCCTTCATGATCTGGCCTTTATTCTTTGTTGCTATCACATCTGCAAATTTTGTTGTGAGGATATCTCTCACCTCATCCTCTGACAGAAGCTTTGGCGCATACTCGTTGAACACATCATATCTTGCCTTGTACTGCTCCAGAAGATCTGTTCTGTCTGCAGGGCAGGTATCGATCTGCTCTTTTACAGACTTGATCTCCTTGAGGATAACACTATCAACTATATCCTCAGGAATGTTGTCTCTGCAGCCGTTATCGATTCCGACCTTCTTAACTGCTGATACGAGGGATGAGATGCTGTCCTTTCTCTCCTTATCCCTTGCCTTCATTGCTGCTATCATATCCTTCTGTAACTTCTCAAGTGTCATTTTTATTTCCTTCTTTCTTTATTTTTATCACTTTTTTATTTTATACCATATTGAACGCTGCTTTTGCAAAACAACATTCTCTGCCTGAAGCTGTTCCAATTTCTTCTGAATATCTGCTTTTTCTGTCTGAAGTTCTCCAAGTTTTGCCTGAAGATCAGATTTCTCCTTTTCAAGTTCTTTTATCCGGATACCCCTGTCAGCCTTTTCCTTATATGTCTGCTGTAGTTTTGCATTTATCTCCGACTTTTCCTTGTATGTTCTTTGAAGTTTGGCATTTATCTCTGACTTTTCCCTGTAGGCACGCTCATTTTCTTCAATGCGTTTCTTTAATTGTCTGGAATTTCTACCAATCTCATTCCTCAATTCTCTGCGTTCTTTTTCATGACATTCACATACCCTGATCAGTGCATCCTCTACCGGCTCTCCATCATATTCAAGAATCTTCTTCGCAAGTGCATTATCTCCATATTCAGGTTTAAGCCATTTCTCTATCTTCTGTAACTGAACGTCATTCTGGTCGGCGTCCACATTCTTATGGTAAAGGCCTATTTCCTGTGAGCCCGGTAAATACCGAAGATCCTCACATGGCATAGCCGCCACAACCGGAACTCCTGACATGATCTCTATTAGCTTAAGCCAGATGTCATCCGCCCACAGGCACATCTCCACCATCTTGTCTTTGTCGAACCACTTATCATCATAAATTCCTGGTGGATATAAAGTTCCTGCGCCCCCGGTTGCAAATAACTGCATCTTTGGTCTGTACAGACAGGCAACCGTCTCCTTCATCCAATACCTGTACGGAATAAGCTGCCCTTTATCTGAAATGACCATCCAGTGTGTCCTCACAGCGGATACCGCCTCTGGATACTGTAAATATGACATATACAGATTCTCAAGCATGTATGGAGGATATTGCAGATCGTCATCTATCGTCACGACCACGTCGTCCGTGAACTCCTGCAGCGCATAAAAATACTTCTTGTGCGGCTTCAGATCATCACACCATCTGACCTCCAGCTTATCCTCAAACTGCAGCTTTCTGAGATCATCCGGAAGATCGTCATCCTTATTAGGGAACTGCTCCTCCGCCAGCCACAGAACGATCTTATCTGCCTTTCTGGTCTGTGAATATATCGACTCAAGCATCTGTGCTATGCCCGCAATTCTGGCGGGATAGGATGTGAGCGACACTATTATCCTTCTCGTCTTGAGCTTTTTCAGCTCCGATGAATCATGTTTCTTTATGATGGAATATTTGCGGAATAACTTGTCATCATTGAGTCCCTTCTCTGTCAATCCGTCAAATATCTCACTGTTAAATACGCTGTGCGCTTTCTCGTAAAACTCTATTCTCTCTGCAGAATCCAGTTCTCTGCAATACTTCTCATAATTGTCCACATACTGACGTATGGCAAAGTACATAACAGCATTCCACAGATCAGTCCTGTCTGCCATGCCCTTCACATGCTCCGTCACACAGTCAACGGTCTTCGGAACATCCGGCAGCTTCTCAGCCTCACTCTCAGGAACAACATTCCTTGAAAATGTCAGATTGCTTATATATGCTATCTTCTCCGCCGCTACAGCTCCAATTGCCGAATATATAGCTTCGCTGTCACAACCGGCAATGCCCAGTCCTGCATCTATTATGAACTGCTTTCTGTAGAGTTTATTGCCAACTAATGGTCGTACCACATTCATGATCCTGCCACGGCAGTCCTTCCAGTTAAACACCTGCTTTCCGCCGTGAACCCACTCAAAATGTACACCTCTTCCGAAGGTCTTCCCACCGTCACTGTCTATAAGCTCGCAGTTCGAAATCACCATGTCCGC